>Ga0070741_10002070_pt1 | contig 56031 bp, 53 predicted proteins | sample Coa_R1_4_FD_66440 | JGI IMG/M metagenome (GOLD analysis project Ga0070741, IMG submission 66440) | Surface soil microbial communities from Centralia Pennsylvania, which are recovering from an underground coalmine fire - Coalmine... | ecosystem: Environmental > Terrestrial > Soil > Unclassified ... | reverse complement strand
ACCTCGACGCGGCGATTCTTTTTTCCGACATCATGATTCCACTGCGCGGCATGGGTGTGGAATTTGAAATTCGCGAAGGCGTCGGTCCCGTCATCGCGCATCCGATTCGCCATGCGGCGGACGCGAACGCGCTGCGCGTTTTGCAGCCCGACGCGGAGGTGCCGTACGTGATGGATGCGTTACGCATTCTGCGGCGCGAATTGGAAAATAAAATTCCGCTCATCGGTTTCGCGGGCGCGCCGTTTACATTGGCAAGTTATTTGATTGAGGGTAAAGGTTCGCGCGAGTTGATTCTCACCAAACAATTCATGTACACCCAACCCGCCGCGTGGCATACGCTGATGGAGAAACTCGCGGACTCGCTCGCGGCGTACCTGCGCGCGCAAATTGACGCAGGCGCGCAGGCGGTGCAACTCTTTGACAGTTGGGTCGGCGCGCTCGGTCCGCGCGAGTATCGCTGTTATGTTTTGCCGTACTCGAAAAAAATTTTTGACGCGCTGGCGCACACGAATGTGCCGCGCATTCATTTCGGCACGGGCACGGCGGCGCTGCTTCACGTTATGCAAGAAGCCGGCGGCAGTGTGATGGGCATTGATTGGCGCGTGCCGCTGGCGCAAGCGTGGGCGCAGCTCGGCGACATTCCCCTGCAAGGCAATCTCGACCCTGTCGTGTTGTTGACGAATCCCGAAATTGTGCGGGAACGCGCGCGCGAAATTTTGTGCGAGGTAAACGGGCGGCGCGGACATATTTTCAATTTGGGGCACGGCGTTTTGCCCAACACGCCGCTTGAAAATGTGGAACGCTTGATCGAAACCGTACACGAATTTCGCAAAAATTAAATCTGCAATACTACGGTAGAAAAAAATGAATCCAATCGCGGTTTTGTTAATGGCGTACGGCACGCCCAATTCGTTGGACGAAGTGGAAGCGTACTATACCGATATTCGCGGGGGACGAAAACCATCGCCCGAATTATTGCGCGAATTAAAAGCGCGCTATGCGCGCATCGGCGGCAAAACGCCGCTGTTGGAAATTACGCTGGCGCAAGCGCGCGGCGTACAAGACGCGTTGGGCGACGCGTATCGCGTGTACGTCGGCATGAAGCATTGGCATCCGTACATCGCGCAGGCGGTGGAGGAAATCGCGCGGGCGGGGCACACGCGCGTGATTGCGCTCGCGCTCGCGCCGCACTATTCGCGCTTCAGCATTGACGGTTACATTCAGCGCGTGCGCGCGGCGCTGGAAAAAATCGGCGGAACGTTCGACGTGACCTTTGTCGAAAGTTGGAACGACGAGCCCCTCTACATTGCGAGTCTCGTCGAACGGATGCAAGAAACGCGCGCAAAATTCCAAGGGCATGATTGGCAAGATATTCACGTCATTTTTTCCGCGCACAGTTTGCCCGAACGCATTTTGCAGGGCGGCGACCCGTATCCGCGCGAATTGCGTGAGACGTGCGAACAGGTCGCCGCGCAGTTGGGGCTAAACGAAAATGGTTGGCGCTTTGCGTACCAGAGCGCGGGACGCACCGGCGAACCGTGGCTGGGACCGGACATTTTGGACACGCTCGGCGCCGTCGCGCAAGAGGGACATGCGCGCGTGATGATTGCGCCCGTCGGTTTTGTTGCCGACCATCTGGAAATTTTGTACGATATTGACGTGGAATGCGCGGAACGCGCGCGCGCGTTGGGCATTGAAATGCGGCGCATTCCCTCCGCGAACGCGACGCCCACTTTTCTTCAAGCCGTTGCTGCCGTCGTCGCGGCAAGCCAAGCCGCGCCATGGGACGCGCCCGCCGCGCCGACGACCGCGACGCGTTCGTAAGCGCTGCCCCTTTTTGCGCCGTTTCGTCCAGCCCGCGTTGAGCGGGCTTTTCGTTGCGCGGCGCACCCCGCGCGTTTGACAGCGGCTCCGAATCGAATAGAATCATCCTGAATAGTCAATCTTGACTATTCAAGGAGAAGCGATATGGAAGCCACCCTGCTCGTGCTCGGACTGCTCAAGCTGCAAGACATGCACGGCTACCAACTCGGCGATTTGATTGACAAGCGGTTGAAATATCTGACCGACTTGAAAAAACCGACGCTCTATCATCTGCTCGGCAGACTCGAACGCGAAGGACTCGTCAGCAAGACCGTTTCCCGCGAAGGCAATCGCCCCGAACGCTTTATCTTTCGCCTGACCCGCGCGGGGCACGCGCGCTTTCGTGAGCTGCTGGAAGCGAACTTGCAGGGCGCGCACGCCGCGTATTTTGCCGACGACATCGGGCTGTTGTTTCTGAGCGAACTGCCGGCGAGCGAAGCGCGCGGCTATTTGAACGAAAAACGCGCCCGCGTCGAACAGAACATCGCCGACATGGCACGCGCCGTCGCCCTGCACCAACCGGGGACGCCCGCCTATTACACCCTGCGTCATCACCTCGTCCATTTGCAAACCGAGCGCGCGTGGCTCGACGAAATCGCTAACGATTTGAAAAAACGTTCGGTGCGTCAGGACATTTTGGCGTGTCTCGCCGCCGCCGACGAAAAGGTGAGCGCCATACGCGCGCGCGCCAAATCCAAAACCAAAAACGTATCCCGAACGCAAGTGCGGGATCCTTAGCGGAGGTTTCGTATGGGAATCGTTTTGATGCTTCATTCCTTATGGCGTTGGGTCGTCGTACTCGTCGCCCTCGTCGCCTTGGTGAAATTTGGGTTAGGTTGGCTCCAACGCAAGAATCCCGAATTGCTGGACCGCCGCCTGACGCTGGCATTTACGACGGTGATAGATATTCAGGTGCTGCTCGGCATTCTCGTTTTGGCGCTGCAAGCCGTTGGCGGTACGCTGCTCATGCCCGCCATCGAACATGCGGGAGTGATGATTCTTGTCGCGATCCTCGCGCACGCGACCGCGATGTGGCGCAAGCGAGATGACCATACAGTTCTGCGCAACAATTTCTTGGATGTGGTGGCGGTCCTCGTTCTCATCGTCATCGGCGTTTCCATCGTGAACGGTTGGCATTTTTAACGGAGCAGCGAGCTGGGGCAAAGCATTTCGCGCGTGACTTGCGTTGCCAGATGCTTTGCCCTCATCCAATCTATGGAACAAAAACAACGCACTCGGATTTTATGGATCTTGTTTCTCGGCGTGTTGATGGGCGCGCTCGATATTGCCATCGTCGGACCCGCGCTGCCTTCGATTCGTCGCGATTTTGGAATTGACGAACGCGTGGCGTCGTGGGTCTTTACGACGTACGTGCTGTTCAATCTCATCAGCGTGCCGCTCATGGCAAAACTCGCGGATGTGTTCGGGCGGCGGACGATTTACATCGTTGACGTGGCTTTGTTTGCCGTGGGTTCGCTTATCGTCGCGCTGTCGCCGATTTTTCCGATGATGATTGTCGGACGCATGGCGCAAGGGCTGGGCGCCGGCGGCGTCTTTCCCGTGGCGAGCGCGGTGATTGGCGATACGTTTCCGCCGGAAAAACGCGGCAGCGCGTTGGGCATCATTGGCGCGGTGTTCGGCATTGCCTTTTTGGTCGGACCGATTCTGGCAGGGGTGATTCTGGCATTCACCAGCTGGCACTGGTTGTTCTTGCTCAATTTGCCCATTGCGGCGCTCGTGATTGTGTTTGCGCTGCGTTTGTTACCCGCCGCGCGTCCCGCGCAGCAAAAGCAATTCGACTGGCAAGGCATGTTGGTGCTTGCCGTCGCGCTGGCGAGTCTCGTCATCGGCATCAATCGTCTGGACACGCAAAATATTTTCGCGAGTTTGTTTGCCTTGGACACACTGCCGTTTTTTATTGTGACGCTGGCGCTCGCGCCGCTCTTTGTGTGGCTGGAGCGACGCGCCGCCAATCCCGTCGTGCATCTCGAATTGTTTTCGCGCCAAGTCATCGTCGCGGGCGCGATTGCGGCGGGCGCGGGTTTGAGTGAAGCGACGATTGTATTTGTGCCGACGTTTGTGGTGTTCGCGTTCGATGTCAAAAACAGTGTCGCCAGTTTTATGTTGTTGCCTGCGGTGTTGGCGATGGCAGTCGGTGCGCCGATGGCGGGACGATTGCTCGACCGCTATGGTTCGCGCGTGGTTGTTTTGTTGGGCGCGTCCCTTGCCACCGCAGGATTGTTTATCGTAGCGCTGCTGGGCACACACATTGTGTTCTTTTATGTGAGCGCCTTGTTTGCGGGAATCGGCTTGGGCGTGTTGCTCGGCGCGCCGCTCCGCTATATCATGTTGAATGAAGCGCCGGCATCGGAACGCGCGGCGGCGCAAGGCATTCTCACTTTGCACAGCAGCATCGGGCAATTGGTCGGCGGCGCGTTGGTCGGCGCGGTGGCGGCGTCGGCGGGCGGCGGCGCGACGGGTTTGACGTCCGCGTTTTTGACCGTCGGCATCATCATGCTCTTTTTGACGACGACGGCGCTTTTGCTCAAAAGCCGCCAGCATGAATTGGAAACCGCGCGACGAAATCAAATCGTCGCGGCATCGTGAAACCGGATTGGTCGATCATGGAAGATATGTTTTCCTCTCCCACCGATTTTTTACGCGCCCAATTCGGCGCGCTGCCAATCGAAAGCGAATTGCGTGCGTACGAAAAGTTTTGGCAGGAACAGGGACAATTCATTTCGCGCGCGGTGGACCGCGCCGGCACGCCGCCTCTGAAAATGTTTGACCGTTTCGGCGCGCGCATTGACGAAATCGAATTCGCGCCCGAATATCGCACCATGCTGCTGCGCGGCTACAACGCGGGTGTGATATGGCGCATCCTCGACGAACAATCATTATTGTCGTCGTATCAATTCGGCTATGTCACTTCGTTTTATGATCCCGGTCTGTATTGTCCCTACACCGTTTCCATGTCCACCGCCGTGCCCTTGTTCAAATACGGCGCGGACGCGGTGCGCGAAAAATTTTTGCCGCACTTGTTGCGGCGCGACGAGGCGGTGTGGCAAGGCGCGACATGGATGACGGAAGCGCGCGGCGGCAGTGACCTCGGCGCGAATGTCGAAACCATCGCGCACAAGAACGGGGAACAATGGTCTCTGACCGGCGACAAATTTTTTTCCAGCAACGCGGGCGCGGAACTCGCGGTGGTCGCCGCGCGTCCGCATGATGCCGCGCAAGGCGTACGCGGACTCGCGCTCTTTCTCGTCCCCAAATATCGCGCCGACGGCACGCTCAACTATCACGTGCGCCGACTGAAATCCAAAATCGCCACGCGCTCGGTTCCAACGGGCGAAGTGGAATTGCGCGACAGCGAAGCGTACTTGCTCGGCAAAGCCGAGTGGGGCATTTATTTGATTCTCGAAGTGTTGAATCTGTCGCGCATCGCCAACAGCATCGGCAGTGTTGCCGTCGCGCAGCGCGCGCTGTCCGAAGCCGTGCATTTTGCGGAGAATCGCGTCGCGTTCGGCAAACCCTTGAGCGAACAGCCGCTAATGCGCGCACAGATTGAACAGCGCGCGCGCGATTTGCGCGCCGCGTCCGCGTTGGCGTGGTACGCCGCGCGTTGGTTGGACGCGGTGTGGCGCGAAACGCCGCCGTATTCCGAGCGCTATCATTTGTTCCGCCTCGTCGCGCATTTGGCAAAATATCACACCGCCGAATTTGCCGCGCAAACGGCGAAATGGGCGATGGAGGTACACGGCAGCGCGGGCGTGTTGGACGAATTTCCCATCGAGCGCCTTTTGCGCGAGAGCATGATTTTGGCAATTTGGGAAGGCGCGCCGCATCGTCAAATTCTCGACGGGCTGGAAGTGATGAAACGCAAAAACGCGCACACGCTGCTGTTTCACGAACTCGCGCCGCGCGCGGACCCGCACGCGTTGGAAGACATCGCCGCGCGCGTGGACGCGCTGCTCGCGCTGCCGCAAGAGGACATGGAAGCCCAAAGTGAACGCGTTTTCGCTGATTTGGCGCGCTTGAGCGCCGATACATTGGCGCCGCGTTGAGAAAAAGCGCGCCCGCTTGACCTTGCTCATTCTTTTGTTTTTTCCAGCGGGGGATATAATACGGAGCGACGCGCGAGCCTTGCTGAGCTCAACCGTCCGGGAAAAAGGTTGCCGTCAAAAACGACTGCCGCCGACGCCCAAGCAAGCCATTGCACGGGGGAACCATCCTGTGGGGTGAATTGGCAAGAGGATATTTTGACGCGGTGCGTCAAAATATTCCGGACGCACTTGCCATAGGGACAAGCACATGGGCTCCGAACCCGTCAGCTAACCCCGTCGGCGTTCCATCTCCCGTCCACATCGTCGCCACTGAAACGCACAAACCCGCCGCACGCGAAATCGTGCGGCGGGTTTGCTTTTTTCGCCCACGCGTCAAGCCACACCAATGTCAATGCCAAAGAAACGGCGAATGAAAAAGCGATTGAACGCGACCGCCATGCGCGCCGCCAACGCAGACTGACGTTCGCGCGGGGACGTCGCGTGCGGGAAAAAATTTTCGAGGTCGGTGTCGAGAATACGCAGCTGGCGCGCGCCGTCGCGTTGTGTTTCGACGACGACATTCGCAATCGTCGGCGTCGCGCGCAAACCCAGCAGCGCCGCGCGACATTTGCGCTGTCCCTCGCGTCCGAGAAAATCCAACGCCCGTCCCACCTCACGACGCATCCGACGATTGCGTTCGACGACATCCAAAAATTGCGCGCGCAGCGACGCGTCCGCCAGAAGCTCCGGCGTCAACGTGTCCAAGTGTTCAAGCCGCCGCTGCGCGATGACGTAGCGCCCACCGCGCAGGGGAATCACTTCCGTCGGCTGGATTTGATACGGCGCAAGATACCGCGCAATGCATTCCACATCCGTGCGCGCATCGTCGTACGAAGGAAAGCGCAAGAATGGAATCGGCGTAGAAACTTTTAGCACCATCGCCATCTCTTGATGATATTCGTAAATGCGGTGCTGCATCCCCGCGCCGATGAGTTTACCGACGGCGTTCGGGTCGAGCCCCGGCGCGTTTTGCATTTCTTGAATGTCTTGCGCGCGCCACGCCGCCATGCGCGCCGTATCGTTCGGATTGATGTAAAAAATAAAACTCCAGACGGCATACGCAAAACGCTTGACCCCGACCCAAAAATTTTTCATTTACCACACGCGCGGCAGATACGCGCCGCGTCCTTGTGTCCCCGCAAATTTTCCGTCGCGCACCACAACCGCGCCGCGCGCCAAAACCGTTTGCGGCGCGCCGCGCACGCGCCAACCTTCATACGGCGTGTAATCCACGTTTTGATGCAATGTGTCTGCGCTCAGCGTCATTTCGCGCTGCGGATTCCAAATCACTACATCCGCATCCGCACCGGGCGCAAGCGTTCCCTTGCGCGGATAGAGTTTGTACAATTTCGCCGCGTTCGTACTGGTGTGCGCGACGAATTGATTCAACGCAAGACGTTTTTCATTCACGCCAAACTGATGCGTGAGCAGCATGCGCGTTTCGATGCCGGGTCCGCCGCCGGGCAACTTGTTAAAGGGCGGCAATTCATTGGACCACGCTTCTTCGGCGGGCATTTCAATTTTTCCGTCAGGGAGTTTGCGAAATTCGGGCGTGCGCCGTTTGCCGCTGCGCTGCGCCCTCGTGAGTGGACAATGGTCGGTGACAACGAACGCAAGCGCATTGTCTTGCAACCCGCGCCACATCGCCGCGTTATCGGGCGCGACACGCAGCGGCGGCGCCATTACATATTTGTCCTCTTGTATCAAAATGTCGGCAGAAAAAATTTCGCTCGCGGTCACGAGCGTGCCGTTGCGAATGATTTTTTGCCTATTCATGACGGCTCCGTTTCTTGCACGCGCCGCAAGCGTTGTACGAGAACGTCGCCAAACAAGCGCGCGGCGAACGGCAAATCGTCAATCAAATACCGCCGCAGCAAACGACGCGGTTCGTGCGCCAACCGATGCAGCCATTCCAAACCGCCTTGCTGCATCCACTGCGGCGCGCGCGGCAAGTGTCCCGCGACCCAACTGAAACTGATGCCCACCCCAATCCACCACGCCTGCGGCAGCTGCCCGCGCAGCTGCTGAATCAACCAATCTTGTTTGGGCGCGCTCAACGCCACAAACACCAACGCGGGCTGCGCGCCCGTGACCGCTTGCCGCACACGCGCCAGTTCGCGCGCGTCATGTTCAAACCCAAACGGCGGCACATATACGCCCGCGAGGCGTAACTGCGGGAACGCGCGCCTTAACCTTTCGGCGCTGCGCTCTGCCGCGTCGCCGCTGCCGCCCAGCATAAAGACCGAATGTCCGCATGCCGCCGCCGCTTGACTCATGCTCCAAATCAAATTCGACCCGGTGATACGTTCGGGCAGCGGTTTCTTGAGCAAATGACTTGCCCAAATTAACGGCATCCCATCTGCCACCACCAAATCGGCTTGCGCCACCAACGCCGCAAACGCGGGATGATACACAAAACGGCGCAGCAAATCCAAATTCATGGTCAAGAGACAACCGCCGCGCTGCGCGTCGAGTTCGCGCATCACCACGCCAACACATTCCTCTTCCGTAATCGCCGCCAGCCCGGCGCCGTACAAATTCAAACGCGGCAGCGCTTGCAGCACGGACGAACGCGCGTGTTCCGTTGGCGCGTTCATGTTTCGCCCGACGCGGCAGATTCGCGCGCGGTGCGCGTCCAAACCACGCGGCGGCGCAGCAGCGCGTGAACATACAGCGGAGTTTTCCAAATCACATACCAGGGGACCATCAGCAGCATACGCGCCGGAATTTCCGCGCGCCCAAATTTCCACCATGCCTCCCACACTGCCATCGCGAGCAGAAACAAATTCAGCAGCGCCAACGCAAACGGCAGCGGCGCCCTGCCCATCGCGAACAAAAGCCCCGCCGCAATACACAACAACACCACCGCAACCCCGAGCAGCGTCGCCGGCGGCACACTCAATTCCCATGCAAGCCATAACGGTTCCGCGCGGCGTTCGCGCAACGCCGCGCGCAGCAGTTTTGGAATGCCCGCGCGCATCGTGGCGAAATGCCCGCGTTCCCAACGCGCCCGCTGCGTTCTCAGAATCGCCGTGCGGCGCGGCGATTCGCCATACACAAAGGCATCGGGACAAAACAACGGCGCGTATCCCGCGCACGTCAATTCCACGCTCCACCACATGTCTTCACTCAAATGTCCCGAAGCCGACAAATACTGCACGTGCTGCCATGGAAACGCCATGCCGCTGCCGGTCAACAGACAGGGCGCGCCCCATCGCCGCAAACCGAGCGGACGCACAACATTTTTTACGCGAAACGCAAACGCCGCCAGCGTCACGATAGGCGCGCTGCCCGAAGGGGGCTTGAAATCATACGCGGCTTGGACGGGACGCGCGGTCGTGCGCGCGCGGACTGCCAATTGACGCAACGCGTCCGGCGCGACCACACAATCCGCGTCCAACACAATCACCACCTCCGGCGGTTGCGCCCGCAACGCTGCAAGCCCGAACGCAATCGCAAAATCTTTGCCGCGCTGAGACAGATTCCACCGTTCGACGACGCGAACTCCGCTCGCGCGCGCAAGGTCTGCTGTCGCGTCCGCGCAATGGTCCGCCACGACCAACACATCCATTTGCGGAAACGCCGCCGCCTGCACCGATGCGAGCGTTGCCGCAATGCCTGCGGCTTCATTGTGCGCGGGAATCACAATCGTCGTGCGCGGGAACGACGCGCCGGTCCAGTCCGCAAGCGCCGCGCGTCGCGCCGCCGACACACATTCGAGAAAAAACACCGCGCACGGAATCAACAACCCCAACGCGCACAACCCCATCGTCAATTCCAATGCGCCCACAAAAATTTCCATTCAATTTCCTTACCGCGCTGCCGCGACGCTCTCCAACAAGGCGCGCAGCGCGCGCGCCTGCGCGTCTGCGTCAAAACGCTCCAAAACAAATTGCCGCCCGCGCGCGCCCATCTCTTGTAAAGTTGCGCGCGGCATTTCCAAAACGCGCCGCAGCGCGCCTGCAAGCGCCTCCGCATCCCGCGGCGGGACAAGCCACCCCGTTTCATTGTCCCGCACCAACTCGCGCACGCCGCCCACATCCGCGCAAATTACCGGGCGTTCTTGAAGCAGCGCTTCCAGAATCACCGACGGCACATTTTCTGCGCGGCTCGACAACACCAGCGCACGGCACGCGCGCAATTCGTTCAATACGCGCGCGCTGTTTGCCCAACCCCCCAACACTATCGCGTCGCCCAATGCGAACCGCGCGATGTCTTGTTCCACCGCCGCGCGCAGGGGTCCGTCGCCCAGCATTGTAACCGCGCACGCCACATTTTGCGCGCGCACACGCGCAACGGCTTGCGTCAACCGCAGCGGGTCTTTTTGTTCTTCCAAACGTCCCACCCACAACACACGCGGCGTGTCCGGCAGCGGCGCGGGCGTCGTCTCGACGTATTCCGGCGGCGCGCCAATGCGAATGACATGGACTTTGGGATGCTGCGTCGCGTCACAATGTTTCAATACTTGCGCGCGTCCCCATTCACTCACCGCGACCACGAACGCCGCGCCGGCGATTTTTTCATTCAATGCCAGACGCGCGGCGTGCTCAAATTCTTCGGGACCGTGAATCGTCAAACTGTACGACGGACCGCCCAGCGTTTTGCACAGCAGCGCAACCGCAGCGGGATTCGTGGCATGATGCACGTGCAAATGCGAAATGCCGCGCGCCGCGCACAAATTTTGCAGCGCGCACGCTTCCGCCAAATACACCCCATGCCGCGCCAGCCCGCGCGGCGAACGCCAACCGATGCGCCGCATCAGCCGCGCGGCGTCCGCCAACGCGCGCGGCTGCGCGCGCATGACGCGCAAAACATTTTGCGCGAGTGTGCGCGCGCCATATTCCAACAAGAAAATCGTGCGCGCCGCTTCGCGTTGGTCGGCGGCATCGGGAAACGGTTCGCGCGCGCGGCGAATCGCAAAACGCGTCACGTCCACGCCTTGCGCTTCCAACGCGTTGATTTCGCGGCGGATAAAGGTGTGGCTGATTTTAGGATATTGGTTCGTGAGATAACCGAGCTTCACCGGGACGATTCAATCAACCGCGTCGCGCGCCCGCGCCGACGGTTTGCCAGATACACGAGTTGTCCTTGCAGCTGCGGAAACTTGCCAAGCACGCAAAAGAACGCGTACGCGCGCGCGTCGCGGCGGCTCCAGCCGCGCGCGCGGGAACGTTTATAAATCCGCGCGCCGAGCAGCGGATAACCCAGCAGCAAACCCAAACTCACGCCGCGCGAACATTTTGACAGGGCAAACGCCGCGCCCCACACGCCCGCGCCCCACAACCAAATGCTCGCGCTTTCATGCACCCAATGATGTTCCGGCGCGCGTCCGTGCATCCATGCGCCCTCGGCATAGGCATGTCCCGCGCGCACATTGCGCGTCCACCACTGCCCAAACTGCGTCATGCGCGCATCGTGATAGGTCATGTCCGCGTCAATGGCAAAAATTTTCCAACCCGCGCGCCGCAGGCGCAAGCACATTTCCGGTTCTTCGCCCGCAATCAATCGCGCATCGTATCCCCCAACCTCCACAAACGCGCGCACGCGCACCAACGCATCGCCGCCGCACGCCAAAATTTCGCCATGCGGCATTTCCCATTCCAGCGCGGCGAGGCGATTGTACAGCGACGCGTCGGGAAACCGTTCGCGCCGCTGTCCGCACACCACCGCCACGCGCGCGTCGGATTCCAGCACTGTCAACGCGCGCGCGATAAATTGTTCCGCCAAAATGCAATCGCCGTCAACAAACTGGACAAATTCCAGCGCGGGGTTTTGCCGCAGCAACCATTGCGCGCCGGCATTCCGCGCGCGCGCCGCCGTGTACGGCTGTGAATCATCGAGTTCGACGACGGGGATATTTTTTTCGCGCGCGCGCAGAATGCTTGCATCCGTCGAACCCGAATCCACGTACACGTGCGGCGCGCCCACACGTCGCGCCGCGTCCAGTGTTTCACTCAGCTGCGCGCCAAGATTGCGTCCGATTATGACAATCCCAACTGCCGCTTGCATTACGGGTCCACATTTCCACGCGGCACGACGCGCGCCGGCACACCGACCGCCGTCGCGCCCGGCGGCACATCGCGCAGCACCACCGCGTTCGCCCCAATCTGCGCGTCGTCGCCAATCGTCACCGCGCCGAGAATTTTCGCGCCCGCGCCCACATTCACGCGCTGCCCCAAGCGCGGCGCGTCGAATGGTTTGTCGAGATACCGATTGCCGAGCGTGACGCCTTGCCGCAAAATAGATTCATCGCCAATCACGGCGCTGCCGTGAATGATGATGCCGCCCGAATGTTCAATCACGACACGCTGTCCCAATTGTACACTGTACGGCAAATCAATGCCGTACACGTTTCGCACATGCCGATACAACATGCGGTACACCACGCTGAACGGCGCGCGCAAAATTTTCGGTTTGAGCTTTATGCGCCACACGCCCAAGCGATGCACAGCCACCGCGCGAAACCCGGGTTTCGTCCAATCGCAGCCGTGCGCGCGCCAATCGGAAACCCACTGCTGCCACAAATTCATTGCCGCGTTTCCTGCCGCATCAGCGCATAGACCAAAAAATCGCGCCACACGCGCGGCGGGTCATTGTCCGGTCGGCATTCCAGAAAATACCGAACACGGCGCAATCCCGTACCGAATAACCACGCCGCGTCCGCGCCCAATGTGTACAGCCAACCGTGATGTTTCATAAAGAACCAACGCCGCGCGGCGAACCAATTGCGCGGCATTCGCGCCTCTGCGCGCAGGGTAAAAGAAACCCCTGCGTAATGCTGCACGCGACTCGTCGGCGCGTACCATGTTTCCCATCCCGCTTGCTGCGCGCGCAAACAAAAATCTATATCCTCGAAATACATGAAAAATTTTTCGTCGAGCAAGCCGATTTGTTCCAGCGCCGCGCGGCGCAGTAACATACTCGCGCCCGGCACCCAATCCGTTCGCGCCTCCTTGTTCGGCGGCGGCGGCGCAACCACCCATCGCGCACAGCGCCGCGTCATCCAACCCCAGCGCAGCGTCATTTCCCATTCACTCACGATACCCGGAAACCGAAACGCCGAACGCTGCGGCATTCCATCTTGGTTTTCCAAACGGCTGCCGACAACGCCCGCGCGCGAATGCGTTTCCATGCACGTTATCAACGCGTCGAGCGCGTGCGCGCGCGCCAGCGTATCCGAATTCAACAGCCACACATATTCGGGCGGTTCGGGTGACGCGAGCGCGCGCCGCAGCGCGGCATTGTTGCCCGCCGCAAAACCAACATTGTTGGGCAGCGCGAGCAGCCCGATGCGCGCGCAAAATGTGTGCGTGTCGAACGCCGCGCGGAATTGCGTAACGGAATCATCGCCCGAACCATTATCTATCAAGAGCACGCGCGCGTTCTCAAATTGCGCGAGCGTGTCCGTTAACGAATCCAAACACGCCAACGTCAACGCGGGCGTGCGGTAATTCAAAATGAGAATCAAAACGCGCGCAAATGAATTCATGATTTATTGCGCGTTTCTAAAACCGCGCGCAAATGGGCAGTCCGCGCTTGCATCATGTCGTCAAAAGTTTTGACGCGCGTAAATTCTGCCGCCGCGCAGCCAGCCGCAATGATGGATTCGCGATTGCGTTCGAGTTCGGCAATGCGCGCGGCGAGCGCGTCCACGTCGTTGCGCGGCGTGAGCCATCCCGCGTTCACCTGCGACAGCACGCCGCGCAAACCATCGTACGCATAACCAATCAACGGAATCCCCGCGCCCAACATTTCATTGAACGTGGTCGAGGGGTCGCCCTGTTTGTGACAGCAGACAAACAAATCGTGTTCGTTCGCCGCCACCCGCATCAGTTCCGCAAACGGCAATTCGCCGCGCAAGCGCACATTGTTCAACCGCGCGTCCGCCAGCGCGCGCCGCAAATTGTTTTCCAACACGCCGCCGCCAAAAATATCCAGTTCAAACGGCACGTTTCGTTCGCGCAAGCGGCGCGCGACGCGCGGCAAATCGTCAACGCCTTTTATGGCATTCCATCTTCCTGAATACACCAGTCGCAGCGGCGCGCCCGCGCGCAAACGTTCCGCGCGCGCGTTCAACTGTGCCGTCGTCGCCAGCATGTCGCGCCGCATGTGCGTATTGAAAAAACCGAGCGCCGCGCGATTCAACGCCCCATACGCGTTGTACGCGGGAACATCTTGCAGTTGAATCCCCGCTGCCTCGCGCAGCATACGCCGATATTTCTTTTCCAAACGCGTCACGTACAACAAACGCCGCCAACGCAAAAGCGGATTGCGCGTTTGCGCGCACACAATCTCTTTGCGAATCTCGAACGTGTAATCGGTGAAATACACGACAGGAATGTTCAACGCCCGGACGACGGAATGAACGTGCACGAACCACGGCACCAATGGAACATACACCACTGCCGCTGCGCCAAGTTCCGCGCGCAACGCTTTGTCATCCGTCGGAAACGCGCGCAAGATAAAAGAAATATCCGGACGCGGCGTTGGCACATAATCCAAATTGTCATCGCGGCGCGCCGCGCGCGGTAGCAGCACGGTGACGGAACCGTCCCACAATTCCGCAAACGCGCGCCATTGGTCCACCATTCGGCGCGGCAAGTCGAGCGGGTCGGCGTTTGGGTCTGTCACCGCAACCGGCGAGAGAATTAGCAGCGTTCGGTCAGTCATCGGTCAAGCGTGTACGGCGCGCGTTTCTACAAACCATCAAAAGCCACGCGTTCACCGATTTCAAAGCAATGGTCGTGACAAGTAATATCACAACTGCCACCGCGCCGCGCCAGCGTTCCCAACGCGCAAACCCATTACTAAAAAATAAAACACTCCCGCACACACTCGCGGTTGTCATCCATAACGCGGTCATCAAGCCATGCTTCATAAACACAACCGGACGCCAGCCGCCAAAACGAAACGCTTGCTCCACATCGCCAAGCGAACTGCCATACACCCACACATGCAGCTGCGGTCCGAAAAAAATTTCAAGCCAACACAACGGCACATACACCAAACCGCCGATAAAAATTCCCCACGCCACATCGCGCAGCGCGTCCGTTTCAAAAAAATAAACGCGTCCCAGCCAGTACGGAATGCCCCATGCGAGCAAATTTTCCAACACCGCCGACAAGCCGTCATACACGCCCAAACCATTCGTGATGGAGGACATGAACGGCGACAAGACCCACACAAACATTGGCGCATCGAGCCACGCCGGACGAAACCTTAAAAAACTTGCGCGGTCAAACAACGCCATGCCGCCCAATACGCCCGCGAGAATCGCCGTGTTCTTGGCGAGGTCAGGGAGGGGTCCGCGCATTTCAATGGACGCGACGGGCAAAAACAACCAGCCGCCGATATACGAAATGAGAATGGCGCGCCGCGCCGAAAATTTTGCAAACAACGCGATGCTGAGCGCAATCCAGCCGACGAGCGCAAACGGAACAAGAGTTGTCATCGTGCTTGCGCGTGTTTTCCATTCGCGCGCGCCGCGCGTTCCAGCGTTTCCTGCAGCGCCGCTTCCATTTGGTCGGTCGCGCGTTCCCACGTGTACGGCGCAATCGTTTGGTACGCGGAATCGGACAGCGCGCGCCACTGCGCCTCCGACAGCGCGGCAATGTCGAGAATCGCGCGCGCCATCGCGTGGGCATCCTCTTGCGGCACCAAAATTCCGCCGCCGTTCGCAATCAATTCTTGCTCGCCGCCCGCAGGCGTTCCGATAACGGGCGTGCGACATGCCAGCGCTTCCATCGGCGGCAGTGAAAAACCTTCGGTGCGGCTCGCAAACAACCACGCGTCACATTGCGCGTACAGTTCGCGTAACATCGTTTGCGGCGGCTGTTGAATAAATTTTGTATCGCGCGGCAGCGGCAATTGCGCGGTCGGCTTTTCCGAGCCAAACGCGATGACGCGCAAGTTGGGCAATTGCGCGCGCGCCAACGCGAGCGCGTTCAATATCACATCGCATCCTTTCACCGGATGCGACGAATACATGAAACCGACGGTAGGAATTTTTTGTTTGGCGCGCGGCGGCGCATCAAACAACACGCGGTCAACGCCCTGCGTGACCAACAGCGCGTTCGCGTCACCATAACGTTCGCGCATCAATGCTTGCAGCCATTTCGCCACGACAATTTTTTGCAGAGGCAAACGATACGTCGCCGCCGCGCGCGCGGCATTGCGCGTGTCAAAAATTTCGTGTCCTTGCACCAAATGCGCTTTTGCACCGGCGCGCGGCTCGAACGCGGCAACCCATTCCGCCGTTTCCCACCACGTCGCCATCACAACGTCCGCGTCCGGCACATCCGCATCCACGACGGGACGATATTGTTTTAACCTCACGCGCGGCACAGCAACACGGTCATAATGCGAATGTTTTTCCGCGCGCCCAAACTCACCACGGCGCCAACGGCGGACACGTTCGCGCAGCGTGAGCGGACGACGCGGCGGCGCAATCAACAAAACGTGATGCCCGCGCGTGTGTAAATGTTGCGCCCATTGCGCGATGATGCGCGCCCCGCCGGACAAACTGTCCAAGAGCGGCACAACAAACGTGATACGCATCTAATGAGGCAATCCTCCACTCAACAAAACACGCGCGCTCCAGACCGCGCCAATGAGCAGCAAAAACACGAATGTCACTTGGGCATCTTGACGCGTCGCCGTTAATCCTTCGCGCCACAGACCAACCTGAATCACGAGATAATACAACAAATCATTCAGCGCAATCGCCACGATGGCGCCAAAAATTCCCGCCAGCGCGAAACCCAACAGCACGCCGCCCACCGTCCAGACGACGCGCGTGGCTTGCGCGGCAGTGGTGTATTGCGGCTTGCCAATCGCAAACAACGCGGGTTCAAGCGTGCCGCACAACAGACGGGGCCACAAGCCCAACGCCAGGATGGGGAGCATCCACGCGGCTTGCCAATAGCGCGCGTCATATAGAAAGCGCACCAGCGCGTCGCCAAAACAAACCAACGCCGTCACGGCGCCCGCAAGCAGATAAAGCAGCGGCGCGCGATGTCGCGCAATCGTTGCGCGCAGTGCGGGACGCGGCAAATTTTGCAGGATGGAAAACGCGGGAAACAAAACTTTGTTCGCAAGCGCGAGGGTGATTTGACGCGGCAATTCCGCAAACGTGAGCGCGATGCCGTACACGCCCAAAATCTCCAACGGCGCGACCTTGCCCAACATCAAGCGGTCCGCTTGTTCCGCAAAAAAACCGATAGCGCTCGCCAAAAAAATCCATTTGCCAAACGCCCACACCGCGCGCGCGGCGGACGCGTCCCAATGCCAACGATTGCGCGTGCCGCGATTGACCCAATGGCTCGCCGCCAATTTTACCGTCGCGCCGAAAACCCCGCCGCCGACCAACGCCCACACACTCGGCGCCTGCCACGCCCACCCAATCATCACAACCAGACCGCAGAGCTGCGAACCCAATTCGATTTTTGTCACCGTGCGAATACGCAAGTCGCGTTCCAACAGATACAGGCGCGGTGAATTGAAACCCGCGAGCAAAACGCTCACGGCGGCGACGGGGATGAGCCAGCGCAGCTGCGGCTCGCCGTAAAATTCCGCGAACGGAATCGCCAACACGAAACTCGCCAGCCACAAACCAACGCCGCGCGCAGATTGAATCGTCCATACCGTGTTGTAGAACGCGGGCTCACTGCCGCGCGGATTTTGCACGGTACTGGCGAACAAGCCCAAATCCGAAAGCAATGCCAACCCGAGCAAAAACGTATTGACCAACGCCATCAAGCCAAACAATTCGGGAAACAATAAACGCGTGAGAATCAGATTGCCGCCAAAGCGCAGCAGTTGACTTGCGCCGTAACCAAACAGCGTCCAGTACGCGCCCTGCCACACGCGCCGCCGCAGCGACTGCGCCGCGCCGAAACGGGGCAGGCACTGTATACGGTTCTGAACGCGCTGCAAAACGGTTTCCAACATACGCTAGCGAGCCGCCCGCGCGTTAGCCAAATCCGCCGCCAACGCGCCATACACCGCCATCAGAATCAAAGTCGGAATCACCGTCACCGCCCACGATGTCGCCGCGAAAACAAAATATGCCGCAAACAACGCACACAACAAAACACCCGACTCGCGCAAGACCGCATCACGCAACATGCGCGCACAATCCTGCGCGACGCCGAACATGAACCACGCGTACGCCAGTCCGCCCAAAATTCCTGTTTCTGCCAAAATCGTCGCGTACTGATTCTCCAAACCCGCAAGCGAATATCTGCCGTTGACGCGGGGGAGCGCACCCGCAACGGCGAGACGAAAAATCATGCCGGGTCCGTAACCCAACAACCAACGATTCGAAAAAAGCTCCAGCAACCCGCCCGTGACCGCGATGCGCCAAATCACATTGCGCGAGGCAATGGCATCCGGGTCCGGTGCAAATGACGCGCGCAAATAATTTGCCAATGTCGGCGACAACAACAGCAGCGCCGCAATCGCCGCCCCGGACATGGCGAGAGCCAACGCGCGCTGCCGCGTGTTTTGCAAACCAACAACGACCCACACCAACCACGCCGCCGCCAATGCCAACATCCCCGCGCGCGTGCCGCTCAACAACAAAAAAAACAGCGCCGTCACAACCCAGACCGCTTGCACCCAACGCGCGCGCGTCCCATTCCGGAAATAGTACACGGCAATGCACAACAGCAACACCCAATACAAACTCGCATTCACGGGCTGCGCGATAAAACCACTGACGCGTCCGCCAAGTCCGAAACGATTGCTGTCATAGCCGGACATGTACACATCCAACATGCGGGTCAGCGAAGGGTCAAATAGTTTGCCCAACGCCTGCTGTGTTGCCCATTCATACAAACCGCCCAACGCCACGAAAACCGCGCCCAACCACAACGCGCGCAAAACGTCCCGCGTCGTCACGCGCCCGCTGCGGACCAAACCAAACGTAATGGCAAACCAAAAGAGCGGCTCCAAATATCCCAACGCCGTCAAAACCGCCGCCGGGCTGAACACGGCGATGGCAGAAACGAGATTGACGAGGACAAACAAACCAAACCCGCGCAAACCGTTCGTTTGCCACAGTGAACGCAAGACTGCGCGTTCGCGCAGGGTGAACGCCAATACGACCGCAAGCGTCACCGTCACAAGACGCGACAACGTGACGCCGTTGAGTCCAAACAGCTCGCCGCTCAAACGAATCAACGGCAGCAGCGCCAACACCGTCAACCACACCGTTTCAAAATGGCGCGCGGCAAACACGGCACAAACCGCCACCGCCGCGACCAACAAAACATCCTGATACGGCGCGGGCAGCAGCAGTACCATTGCCAAGCCCACGCCAACTGCCACCGTGAAAAATGCGCTGCGCGGTACAGAATTCAAATGCAAAGTTTCAAAACCTCCACAAGACGGATAACGATTTTATCACGACGCGCCTCAATCTGTTGTTTGCCTGATTCACAAGGATATGACAACGCCAAAACCCAAACTGCAAGCCCAAGCACAGCCTGCCTAACGGCGAAACTACAAACAAAAAAAATCGCGGTCGCCATGACCGCGATTTTTTTACCGAAACGCCTGCGTCATTGCCCACTCTAACATTTTGTCCAAACGCGCGAGCGTCTCTTGGACCTGGTCCGCTTGAATAATCAGCGGCGGCAAAAATTGGCAGACGGACTGGTCGTAATTCGCGTAAATCATCAACACGCCGAAATGAAACCCCGCGACCGTCATCATCGGTCCCAATGCCGACGACGCGAATTTCAACCCCATCATCAAACCGCGCTGCCGCACCTCGACCAACAACGCGGGATATTTGTTTTGCAATTCCGCCAAACCGACGCGAAACAATTCCGCCATCGCGCGCACGTTTTCCAAAAATTCCGGCTCTTGCAAAATGTTCAACACTTCGAGCGCGGCATAGCAGCCCACTTCCGCGCCGCCTGCCGTCGAAACGTGAATGAATGGATGCGCGCGCAAAAACGCGTCGAGACGGTCGCTGTAAATCGTCGCCGTCATCGGATACATGCCGCCGGACAATCCTTTCGCGGTGACAATCATATCGGGAATCGCGCCGAACGTGTTGATGCCCCACACATCGCCGCAGCGTCCGAGTCCGCTCTGCACTTCGTCGGCAATAAACAACGCGCCGACGCGGTCGCACAACGCGCGCACGCCGCGAAAATAATCTTCGGGCGGCACGACCATGCCCATCGTCGCGGGAATCGTTTCGAGCAGTACCGCCGCCGTGTCGTCGTCCAGCGCGTTTTCCAGCGCGTTCAAATCGCCGAACGGAATTTGGACAAAGCCCGGCGGCAGCGGCGCAAACGGCGCGCTAAACTCCTCCTCGCCCGCCGCGAGCGCAAACCCGGTGTGTCCATGATAGCCGCCGACAGCGGAAATAATTTTTGCGCGCTGCGTGTGCGCCCGCGCGAGTTTGATAGCGGTATCAATCGCTTCGCCGCCGCTCACGCCAAATATCACCCGTTTCAAATCGCCAGGGCACAGCGCGGTCAAACGCTCCGCCAACCTTGCGCGATGTTCGCTGATGAAATGATGATTGCCAATATCCAATTCATCCATAGCGCGATGCAGCGCGGCGATAATGCGCGGGTTGCGATGTCCGAGATTGAACACGCCGCCGTTGCAGTGGCAGTCAATCAAACGCCGCTGCCCGTCAATATCCCACACGTAAATTCCTTCGCGCTTGCCAAACACAAAATCAATCCCGGCTTGCGCGAAAAAATCCGCCTTGCCGGAGGAAACATGGCACGCGTAACGCGCAATCAATTCGTCACGTGGAGTTTGGGCAATGAGCGACATGGCGCCTTCACCGTTGAATTTTCGCGGGCAAAATATACGGATACGCTTTTCGCAAAATACGCGTGCGTAACCAGCGGTCGAATTTGCGCGCGTTGAAATAGAGCGACCAGATTTGCGCGTCCGCGCGATAATACGCGCGCACCTCTTGTTCCGTCAACGGCACAATGTTTAATGCGCGCGCGTCGTCGGCAAAAAACGCGTTGACGGTTTGAATGAGGGCGGGCACCAAATCGGCGCGCTGCTCTTTGTAAAAATTGGCGACCAAGTCCACCGCGACGCGATGAAAATCGTAATAGCGATTGACGACATCGGCGAGATACAGTTTACGCAGCGCCCACGCGAGAAACGACGGCGCGCTGCGTAAAAACAATTCCGCGTTCAACTGCTCCACGCCGTTCACGCGAAACAACGGCGTGCTCGTGTCCACATAACGCAGCGATACTTTTTCGGTCAACTGCTTCCCGTCGAAATCTTCTATCGCCCAATTGGAAATCTGTCCGTCGAGCGCAATCTCAATTTCCGACTGCTCCCGATTGAACGCGTAGGCTTTGTGTAGTTCTTGCAGCACGCGCTGCGCCAACGCCAAAATTTCCCCGTCAGACAAAATGTGCAGCGCGCGGCTGCCAATCGAATCAGCGCGTAATTTTTGTTGAATGATATAAAACACCGGCGCGCCGCGCGCGTTCGACGCGACGGCATGTGCCTGCGCGGGCAAGCGGATGTGTATGCGTTCTTGCAGCAAACGTTGATATGCCTGAAACACCGCGCGATAGCGGTCAATCTCGTTTGGGTCGCGAAAGAGCGGCAGACGCTTGAATGCCAAACCCTCCATCTCTGGCGTCAGAATCTCTATCACGGCGCTGATTTCGCCGTACCCGAGAATGCGCGCGGGGATGCGACTCGCTTCGGGATGCTGCGGGTCGAGGTCGCGTTCAAAGGTTTGTAAGATGTCGAGCTGCGCGGCAGTAAGCATAGCGGTTTATTCGGCAGGCATGTTGGCTGTGCGGTTGAATTTTTTCCACGCGCGTTCGTACAGCACATGACGTGACGCGTGCGGCTGGGCGGCGCGGATTTTTTCCAGCCATGCGCGTTCGGCGGCATCGGCGCGCGCGAAACATGCGCGCGCATACGCGTTACGCGTTTCCGGTGGGGCATCCGCACATTCCAACGCGCCGCGCACGAATTCGCGTTCCAACGCGTCGCGTTCATCGCGGTACAGCGCGTGGCGCGCCGCATAATCGCGCAGCGTCGCGCGATGCAATTGTTCGTGCCGCCAAAACAACGTCTGCGCGTCGTACGTGCCTTGCGGCGCGGGACCCGTGTCGGGAATTTCCATGTCGAGCCATACCGGTTTGAAAATGCTTGCGCAAGGCGCGGCGGTCGCCGTAACCAAATGGGTTTGGCGCGCGGGCGCGAGCTGCGACACCATGCTCCCCGTCGTCTGCGTCGCGCGAATCGGTCCGTAACCCGCGTGCGCGCATACATCGAACGCGGTCAAACTGTGTGCGGGCGACCAATCTGCTTTGGCGCCGTGGTCGCGCAGCGCGCGCATCATGGCTTCCATCGTAATTGTTCCGCGCTGCGTGTTCAACATATCGGTCGTGCGGCACTGCCGTTCGTTGCTGAGAAAACTGTTGTGATAGTACGAGGCGTGTTGGAAGCCGCAGTTGCCGCCCTGTCCGTATTGCGCGAGCAATGCCGTGATGACATTGAGCGCGGCGCGCGCGGATTGCGCGCGTTCCAACGCAAGGCGCAACAGGTCCATGCCAATCAGCGCGCCCTTTTTTTCGTACGGTATTTTGGTAAAGACCGCTTCGTTGCCAATGACGACGCCAAATTCGTTTGCGCCCATTTCCGCGCCCCAAATCCAAAACGGCTTGGCGAGCAAAACGGCATACGTTTCCGCCACCTGCGGAATTTCGATGTAGGTGCATTGCACCCGCGCGCCGGGCGGATACTGCGCGCGCGAAAGATTGACGACGTGATGCGCCTCATTCGGATCTATGACAAATTTGTAATTGGTCTGCGTAGGACAAATTTGTAATTGGTCCGCGTAGGACAAATTCGTAATTGGTCCGCGTAGAACAAATTTGTAATTGGTCCGTTGTTCAAGGCAAATTGAAAATTTGTCGTACCATAAAAAATTTCGCCGCGTACCGCAAATTACAAATTTGCGTTATGCGGCGAAAATTATCAATATGGCGTATCGCCGCCGTCGGCGTTGATGGACTGTCCGCGAACAATGTACGCATCGTCGGACAGTAAAAACGCGACCACGCGTCCGACTTCGATTGGTTCAATCAACCGGTTCATTTGTTTGGGCTTCATGTCCTTGACCATTGCGTGCGGGTCGCCACCGAAACGCGCCGCGTAAAATTCCGCGACGCGCAGCAGCATCGGCGTATTGACGCCGCCGGGGCACACCGCGTTGACGTTGATGTTGTACGGCGCCCATTCATTGGCAAGACTGCGCGTCAAATTGATGACCGCCGCTTTGCTCGCGTTGTACGCCGCCATGTTGTTGTAACCGACTTTGCCCGCGTTGGAGGCGATGTTGACAATCGCGCCGCCGCCCGTTTGCGCCATGTGTTTCGCCGCAAGTTGACAGCACAAGAACAACGCGGACACATTCACTTGAAAATGCCAATCCCAATCTTGCAGGTTCGTATCGAGCGCGGCATCCATTTTTACGACGCCCGCGTTGTTGACCCAGCCGTCCACGCGCCCGAAAGTTTCCACCGCGCGCGCGATGGCATTTTCAATTTCGTCGCGTTTCGTCACGTCCAACGCGAGCGCCAACGCGCGCTGCCCTTTTTGTACAAGCAATTGCGCGGTCTCTTGCGCCGCCTCGAAATTTACATCACACGCGACAACACTTGCGCCCGCGTCCGCGCACGCTTCCGCAATCCCGCGCCCGATGCCGCGTCCCGCGCCGGTAACCACGATAATTTTGTTTTGGAGATTCATGCAGGAATCAAGGCGAAAAGCGGAATGCGGAAAGCGCCAAGGAAAACCCGAATTCCGCTTTCCGCATTCAAAAAATTTGATGTGTCATCACGCCGCCGTCCACCGTGAGACTTGCGCCGGTAATCCAACGCGCGGCGGGCGACGCGAGAAACAAACACGCGTCCGCCACATCTTCGGGCATGCCCAAACGCTTGAGCGGCGCGGTGCGCTGCCAACGCGTCACGCCGTCCGCCCATGCCTGCTCGATGCCTTCGCGCCAAATCAAGCCGGGCGCGACGGCATTCACGCGAATGTTGTGCGCGCCCAGTTCAAACGCGGTGGAACGCGTCAACATCAACACCCCCCCCTTGGCGGCGTTGTAATGCGCGTGCAGCGGCGCGGGATTTTCGGCTTCGATGCTCGTGATGTTGACAATCGCCCCCCCCCCACCCTGCGCGACGATTTGTTTGGCAAACGCTTGCGTGCACAAAAACGCGCTCCGCAAATTCGCGTTCACCACTTCATCCCACTGCGCGGGCGTCATGCCCAAAAACGACGCGAGCGGATACGTGCCCGCGTTGTTGACGAGCACGTCCGCGCGTCCGAACGCGTTCACCGTTTCCGAAAGCAGACGCGCCACCTCGTCGGGATTGGTCACATCGGCTTGCGCCGCAATCGCTTCGCCGCCGCGCGCGCGAATTTCATGTACCACCTTTTGCGCGCCGTCCGCGCTGCGATGGTAATGCACGACCACGCGCGCGCCCGCTTCCGCAAAGCGGCGCGCAATGCCTTGTCCCAAACCGCTGCCGCTGCCGGTGACGATGACGACCCGATTTGAAAAATCAAAAAGCGATTGTATTGAAGGAATAGTGGAATTCATCATGGTTCATGTCCAGGGCAAGAGTCGTTTGCGTCGGACAGCGATGATGAACAGCGCGACGAGCGTCACGAGATACGGCACCATGCCCGTGAATTGCGTCGGCAGTCCATAGGCTTGCAGACGAAATCCAATCGAATCGGCAAAGCCGAACAAGACGCTCGCGAGAAAAACGCCAATCGGATTCGCCTGTCCCAACATGTTCGCGACGACCGCAATCCAGCCGCGTCCCGCGCTCATGTTCTCGACAAACAACGTCACTTGTCCCAACGACAACTGCGCGCCGGCGAGTCCACACAACGCGCCCGACGCGAGAATCGCGCCGAAACGCATCCAATTCACATTCACCCCCAGCGTCGCCGCCGCTTCGGGTTGTTCGCCGACGCCGCGCATTCGCAAACCCAGCGATGTCTTGAAGAGCAAGAGATACACGACGACGACGAGCGCCCACGACAAATACACCAACCAACTGTGTCCCGACAAAATCGGACCGAGCACGGGCAGGTTTTCGATAATCGGAATGTTGATTTTGCCGAGACCTTGAATGCGAGGGTCCTGGAACGCGCCTTTGACGCCAAACATCGCGCGCAGCAAAAAAACCGTCGCGCCCGCGATGAGCAAATTCAACGCAATGCCGCTGACAATCATATTGCCTTTGAGCGGGATGACGATGACGCCCAAGACCGCCGCGAGCGCGATGCCCAACCCCATCGCGGCGAGTACGCCGACGAACGCGTTTTCCGCGTAATAACTTCCGACCACCGCAAAATACGCGCCCCACAACATCAAGCCTTCGAGCGCAATATTGAATACGCCGACGCGTTCGCAAATCAATCCGCCCAACGCCGCCAACAGAATCGGCGTGATGTAGCGGAACGTGGAATTGAGTAACGTCGCATCGAAAATTTGTGAGAGATCCATTCGGCAAAGTCAAAAGTAAAAAACCAAGTCCACTTGACGCTTTGAGCTTTTTACTTTTAGATTTTCAAGTTTCGCGTTCCTCTGCGCGCCCTTGCCCAAAATTAAAACTGCTCTGCGCGGCAATCAGTAGAATAATCAACGCTTGCAATACGCGCGCCAATTCGCGCGGCACATCGGTCGCGCGTTCCATACCAAAGCCGCCCGTTTGCACCGCCGAAAAAAAGAGCCCCGCCAGCAAAACGCCGGGCGGCGACGAATTCACCAACAGCGCGGACATCAAACCGACCCACGCGTATTGCGGCGACTGAAGCGCGCCGTCAATGTAACGATAATTGACGCCCAACACTTCGATCGCGCCGACCAGCCCCGCGACCGCGCCGCTGAGGAACATGATGCCGTACCCCATGCGATTCATGTTCACACCACCATAGCGCGTAAACTGCGCGTTCAAGCCCATCAGGCGCAAGCGATACCCGATGACCGTACGGTCTATCACAAACCACGTCGCCAACACGACGCCGAGCGTAATAAAAATACCGGCGTGCAGCTGCGTCCCCGGCATCAGCTTGATGAAATGCAAATCGTCGGCAAGCATGTACGTCTGCGTCATGCCTGACGGCACATCACGCACCACATGCGTGACCATGTACGACGCAAAATAACTCGCGGGATAATTCAACAACAGCGTGCTGATGAGAATCGGCACGCCCGCACGAAACTGCGCCCACGCGGGAAACCACGACCACAAACCGCCGACGAGCATCGCGGCGAGAATGACGAGCGGCAACAGCAGCGGCGGCGGCAGCGGCACGTACAAGCCGACGAGCGCGGCAGTCAACGCGCCCAGCACCATTTGCCCTTCGCCGCCGAGATTGGGATAGCCCGCGCGAAACGCAATCGCCGCCGCAATGCCCATGCCCACAATCGGCGCGCCGCGCGCGACGGTAGATGCCAGATTCGCCAAATTGGGTCCCGCAATCGCGCCGAGCAGCATCGCCCAATACGCATCAATCGGATTGTGCCCCGACAAGAGCATCAGCGCCGCGCCAATCACCATCGCGCCGCCGATGGCAATCAGCGGACCTTGCAGTGGGCGCAGCGCGTGACGAATTTGCGGAAGCACGCGCAAGCTTTGAGAAACAGTGGCAGACATGGGAATTGGAAATCGGAATTCGGAATTCGGAAATCGAAAATCGAAAATCGAAAATTAGAAACTGGAAATTAGAAATTGCAGGTGGCAAATGGCAGATTTACATTGTGCATTGAGCATTGTCCATTGTGCATTGAGCATTGTCCATTGTGCATTGTCCATTGAGCATTGTGCATTGTCCATTGTGCATTGAGCATTATTCATTGCTTACTTCCGGTCATCAACAAACCCAATCCGTGTTCAGTCGCTTGGCTGGCGGGCATTTCGCCGACGATGCGCCCTTCGTACATCACGAGAATGCGGTCCGCCAGCGACATGATTTCGGACAGCTCTGCCGAGACGACGAGAATCGCGTGTCCGCGCTGTTGATATTCGACCAGCCGTTGATGGATGAATTCAATCGAACCGATGTCCACGCCGCGCGTCGGCTGTTCCGCAATCAACAGCGGCGCGTCGTGCGTCATTTCGCGCGCGACGACCGTCTTTTGCAAATTGCCGCCAGACAAATTCGCGGCGCGGTCGCGGACGCTCGCCGTCTTGATGGAATATTCTTGCACGAGCTCTTGCGCGAACTTTTGAATCGCATCGAATTTGAGCAGACCGCGTTCGCTAAAGCGGGGCTGCGTTTCATAGCCCATCAACAGATTTTCGTCGAGCGGCGCATCCAACGCGAGTCCAACACGCGCGCGGTCTTCGGGCACGTACGCCATGCCTGCCGCGCGCCGCGCCGCCACACTCGCGTGCGTCACATCTTTGCCGCGCAGCAGCACGCGCCCGGCGCGCGGCGTACGCAGCCCCACGAGCGCTTCGATCAATTCCGTTTGTCCGTTGCCTGCGACGCCCGCAATGCCGACGAGCTCGCCCGCGCGCACCGCGAACGAAACATCGCGCACCGCGAGATTGCCGCGTTCGTCGGCGACCTGAAGATGTTCGACCTTGAGCATGGTTTCGCCCGGCGTCACCGGCTGCTTTTCCACGCGCAGTGACACGCTGCGTCCAACCATATAGCGCGCCAATTCGTTGGGATTGGTCTCGCGCGTGTTCAAGGTCGTGATGACCGAACCGTTTCGCAGTACGGTCGCGCGGTCGGAAATTTCCATCACTTCATTCAGTTTGTGCGTGATAAACAAAATCGTTTTGCCGCTCGCCGCGAGTTTGCGCAAAATCTCGAACAGGTCATCTTTTTCTTGCGGCGTCAACACCGCCGTCGGTTCGTCGAGAATCAAAATTTCCGCGTTGCGATACAGCGTTTTGATAATCTCGACGCGCTGCCGTACGCCAACGGGCAGCTGTCCCACACGCGCGTCGGGGTCCACGTACAAACCATATTGTTCGACCAATTGGTTGACGCGCGCACGCGCCGCGCGCAGATTGATGAAACCGTACTGTGCGGGTTCATCGCCGTAAATCACATTTTCGTACACGCTGAGCGAATTGAACAACATGAAATGTTGATGCACCATACCCAGCCCCGCGCGAATCGCCGCCAGCGGTGAATGAAACACCACTTTTTTGCCGCGCAACAAGATTTCGCCTTCGTCGGGCTGATATTCGCCGTACAAAATGCGCATCAACGTCGTTTTGCCCGCGCCGTTTTCGCCCACGAGCGCGCGAATCTCGCCCTTGTCCACCGCGAGACTGATGTGATTGTTCGCGAGGACACCGGGAAATCGTTTGGTGATGTCGCGCAGTTCGATTTCAGGCATGAGCGTTAAGCAACGAGCATTGAGTATTGAGAGACAAGGTATTTCACTCATCCCTCAATACTCGTTCCTCATGGCTTTGTTACGGATTCATCGGGTCTTTGAGCTTTAATTCGCCGCTGATGATTTTGTCTTGCAGCGCCTGCACTTGTTTGATGACATCTGGATGCTGCATAATCAAGCATTGGCTGTTGGCGGCGTTGGGGTCGGCAAAGGGGATGATGCCGATGCCTTGTTCCTTCAAACCCAGCGCTGCCGCCGTGCCGCCCGGTTTGCCTGCCATGATGTCGTCAATGGATTGCACGAGCGCGTTGTCCACCCGCTTGAGCAAATTGTCCACAATGAATCCCGGCGCGGACGGACATTGATTGACATCTACACCGTACGTTTGGAAATTCTGTTCCTTTGCCGCTTCAAAGATGCCGAGATTCGACGCGGCGCCAGCAGCAAAGATTTGGTCATAGCCCTGTCCCGCGAGCGCGAGCGCCTGCTCTTTGGCTTTGGCGGGGTCGCTGAACGCGGACGGGTCGGTGCCAATCCAGCGCACGGCGGTATCCGTGATTTTTGGATTCACCGCTTTGGCGCCTTCGATGAACGAATCGGTGTAGCGATGCAGGAACGGAATATCAATCGCGCTGATGGCAGCGACTTTGTTGGTCTTGGTCAAAAGCCCTGCTTCCGCGCCGAGCAAGTACGCGGCTTCGTATTCGCGAAAGACCGCGCAGCGTACGTTCGGCGGCGGATTGTCAATGCATTGGTCAATGATGACGAAATTGACCTTGGGCGCGTCGGCGGCGACTTTGGGCAAAATGTCTGCGAATTCAAAACCAATCACGACGACGACATTCGCGCCGTCATTGACGGCGGCGCGTACGTTTTCCTCGCGCGACGAAGGGTCGTTTTCGCTTTCGAGAGTTTTGGAGGTGGCGTTGTATTTTTTCGCGGCGGCTTCGATGCCCACTTTGCCCAATTGCAAGAACGCGTTGACGCCAATCGGGTTCGGCGTGACGTAATAAAATTTGTTGGCGGCGGCGGGTGCGGTGGTCGGCTGTGCCGGAGCGGTGGTCGGCTGCGCGGGTGCGGTGGTCGGCTGCACCGGAGCGGTAGTCGGCTGCGCAGGCGCAGCGGTGGGAGGCGCCGCCGTCGGTTGCGCCGCGCCGCCACATGCGACCAACAGCCAGACACTCAAACTCAAAAGCGCCACAACAAGGAACGCAAAACGTTTGGTGGAAAACATTATTCTCCTCCTCCGAGAATGACCTCACCCCCACCCCCTCTCCTACAAAGAGAGGGGAGATTTTCATCTGTGGTGGTGAGGGAACCGCTCATGGGCGGTTCCTTCAAAGAATCGGTTGAATGGGGTCTGCGGGAGATTAGCCCTCATGCTTTCTGCAATCGAATCGCACCTGCCTTTCGCGGGTCCGTCGCCAAAAGAGACGGCACATCGTCGGGCGTCAAGCGACGAATGAGTTTTGCCGCATCGGGATATTGCGCGCACAACAATTCGCGTACGCCCAATTCGAAATCATCATCATCATACGCGGGCGCAAGCGTGCAGCCCAACAGCGCCCACTCGCCGCCCGCATTCAAAAAGGAACCTTGCCAGACCTCGCGCGGCACGACAAAAAACGGTTCGTGTCCCACATCGTATCGCTGTCCCAACACGCGCGTTTCAAAATGTCCGTCGGGAAACAAGAGCAGCAGCGTAACGGGGTCGCCGCCGTAGAAATGATAAATCTCGTCCGTGTTCAAACGATGCATCACCGAACACGTCTGCGGCGTATGCAAATAGACAATCGCGTTGCCCAACACTTTGGCGTGTGTATAACGCGGCGGCAGCGCGTCGGCGCGAATTTGTTCCGCGCTGCGATAATGCAAATGAAACAGCCCGCCTTCAATCGTCAGCGGTTCGAGACGAAAATGTTGGATGAGAAATTCGGGGGTCATTTGTTTTGTGCCAAAGCGTCCAGCGCGTCCAACGCAATCTCAATCGCCGTACCTTTCGCGTCTTCAACCACTTGCTTGTGCGGATTATAGCCGGTCATGTCTTGCGCTTCGATGGGATTGCCGTCCACGACAAAAATTCCGCCCGCGCGCACTCTTCTTAAGGTGGCAATCACCAACAGCGCCGCATATTCCATCTCGACGCCAATCGCGCCCGCGTCCCTCCAATATTGATGCGGATTGGGCGTCATGCCGTGATAAAACGCGGCGTGCGTGCGAATGATGCCCGTGGCAAAATGTGCGCCGCGTCGGTGCGCCTGCTCGCGCAAGGCGTACATCACATCCAAATCCGCGACGGCGGGCAATTCGTGACGCACGAGCTCGTCGGTCAAACCTTCTTCGCGCGTCGCCGCGTGCGCCAACAGCAGCGAGCCCGCGCGATAATCGGGCAAATACGAACCGCACGTGCCGACGCGGATGATGGTTTTGGCGCCCGCGCGAATCAATTCTTCAAACGCCACCGCCGCGCCCGACGCGCCTACGCCGTGCGATGTCGCCGTCACACGCAGCCCGCGATATTCGCCCGTGTAGGTGTAGTACTCGCGCCACGCCGCGATTTGTCGCGCGTTGTCCAAATATTCGGCAACCTTTTTCGCGCGCTCCGGGTCACCGACAACAATCACATGCGGTGAAACTTCGGAAGGGCGCACGCGGAGAATGGGAGTGGGAGAATCTATCATTGCGGATTGTGGATTGCGGATTGCGGATTGGAGTTACCCCGCTCCGTATCATCGAATGGAATTCGATACCTGAAAAAGGCGTTTGGGAAAAACAAAGCAAAAAAATGAATTGTATTAACGAAACTGCGTAACGTGAATTTCCAATTTCCGATTTCTAATTTCTAACTCTCCCCCGCTTCCGCGCCAATTCGTTCCGCCAACTCACGCGCCTGTCCCATCAGGTCTGCCTCATTGATGGTTTGCAAAACGCGGTCGCGCAAAACAATTTTGCCGTTGATGAGCACGGTGGATACATTGTCGCGTCCGAGCGTGTACAGCAATTGCGCGTAAACGTCGTAGAGCGGCTGCGCGTTCAGCGCGTCGAGGTCGAGCAAGATCAAATCCGCGCGTTTGCCCGCGACGAGCGAACCGATTCGGTCACCGAGCCCCAGATGACGCGCCGCGTCACGCGTCACCATTTTCACCACATCGGGCGCGGGCAGCAGCGTCGAGTCGCCGTACGCGTTTTTTTGCAGAATGGGCGCGACGCGCAAAACATTCCACAGATTCAAGTCGTTGCTGCTCTGCGCGCTGTCGGTGCCAAGCGTCACGGGCACGCCCGCGCGCTGCATCGGCACGACGGGCGCGATGCCCGCCGCGAGTTTCAAATTCGAGATGGGACAGTGCGCGACGGTGATGCCGCGCTGCGCGAACAAATCAATTTCGTCTGGCGGCACGTGAATGCAGTGGGCGAGCACGGTGTGCGACGACAAAATGCCGAGCGCATCGAGATAACGCGGCGGTGACGCGCCCGCGTTTTTCGTCACCATTTCGACTTCGGCAGTGGTTTCGGAGCAGTGTGTATTGAACCACACGCCAAATTCATTCGCGAGCGCCCATGCTTCTTGGAGCAGTTCTTTTGAGACCGTGTACGTGCTGTGCGGCTGAACGACGGGAACAATCAATGGGTCATGGCGAAACTGCTGCAAAAATTCGCGTCCGCGCGCGGTGCGTTCCTCCATCGGAATCCCGTCGGGCGCATTGGGAATGCCGAGCCAAATCGGTCCGGTCATCAAGCGAAAACCGGTTTGCTGAGCCACTTGTGCCATGACTTCGGGAAACCAGTACATGTCGAGCGCGGTGGTCGTGCCGCCGCGAATCATCTCCGCTTGCGCGAGCTGCGCGCCGACGCGCACGTTTTGCGCGCTGACGAATTTGGCTTCCAAGCGCCATGATTTTTGCAGCCACGGTTCGAGGCGCATGTCTTCGGTGAGTCCGCGAAAAATCACGGCGGGCGAATGTGTGTGCGCGTTAATCAAACCGGGCATGACGAGTTGGTCCTGCGCATCGAGCGTCGTCGCCGCGTCGAATTGCGATTCGATTTCGCGCGTGGGACCGACTGCCACAATGTCGGGGCCATCAATAGCGACTGCGCCATCGCGCAGCACGGTCATGTTTTCGTCCAGGGTCACAATTAGACCATGGACGACCAGTGTGTCTATGCGACGTTTCGGCTCTGCCATCTCTACTCCACTTTGGATTTGAAGCAAGCGAGCGTCCTGCCAACACCGCTTTGGCACAATTTTTTCAAAAAGATTTATTGTTGCGCGAAACCAATGAGGAAAAAAGCAAAGGGGGATTTCGGAAAGCGTCCAAATTCATTATAACCAATCCGCCGTCAGACGCAAAGGCAACGATTGCCGAGCCGCAGACCAACGCATATAATAATCCGCATTCGGCAAACGAAGCGGCTGTTTTGATTGTACGTACGCATAGGGCAAAAGGGAGCATACAATGGGCGTTGTTCACAAACGCATTCAGGGCGCAAAAGGGTTTCGGTGGCAGGATGTGGAGGTCTATCGCTACAACACCAACGACGCGACGAAACAGGTTTTAATTGGTCACGCGGAAGGCGCACACAATTTTGAGATTCGTTATTTCACGATTCCACCGCGCGGCTTTTCCAGTCTCGACCAGCACGCGCACGACCACGGCGTGATGATTATGCAAGGACGCGCCCGCGTCATGTTGGGCGAACGTTTTGAAGAAGTGAGCGAAGGCGATGTGATTTACATTCCTTCGATGGAACGGCATCAATTTGAAAATCTCACCGACGAGCCGTTCACGTTTTTGTGCATCATTCCGCCAAAACCGCTGGGAAAGTGAATGGGAAAACAGGGAAACAGGGGAAATGGGGAAACAAGTAGAAAAATGATTCCCTGTTCACCTATTCCCTGTCTACCTCTTTTCCCTATACCTCAAATATACCTCTGCCCGCGCCGCGCGCTGATGATTTCGGTATTCATGCCGACCCAATGCAGCTGCCCCGTGTAGCGCCCGTGTTCGATTTTAACACAGCGGTCCATGACCACATTCAGCCCCGCTTCTTCGGCGAGACGCGCGGCTTCTAAATTCACCACGCGCAATTGCAGCCACAATGTTTTCGCGCCGATTTGAATGGCTTGGCGCGCGATTTCGACACAATCTTCGGGACGCCGAAACACGTCCACCATATCCACCGGTTCGGGAATGCTCAATAAATCCGGATACGCTTTTTGTCCGAAAATTTCGGACACGTGCGGATTCACCGGAATCACTTGGTAGCCCTCGTAATTCAAATACGAACCGACAAAATAACTCGGACGTTCGCTTTTGGGCGAGAGCCCCACAATCGCAATCGTTTTCGTCGTGCTCAAAATTTTGCGAATCGTCACCGGGTTTTGATATTTCGCGTGCTGTTCGTCCGTCAAAATCGAATTCAAGCTGACGTCGCCTGTAAGGCTTGGTCCAGATCCCATAACAAATCCTCCGTCGTTTCCAATCCGATGGACAAACGAATCATGCCCGCCGTCACGCCCGCCGCTTCGAGTTCCGCGTCGGATAATTGTTGATGCGTCGTCGAAGCGGGATGAATCACGAGACTGCGCGCGTCGCCCACATTCGCGAGATGCGAAAACAGATGCAGTGATTCGATAAATTCTTTGCCCGCCAAACGCGGATTTTTGGCTTTGATGCTAAAGGTGAAAATCGCGCCCGGTCCTTGCGGCAAATATTTTTGCGCGAGCGCGTGATACGGATTGTCGGGCAAACCCGCGTAGGCGACCCATTCCACTTTGGGATGCTCGCTCAAAAATTTGGCGACGGCTTGCGCGTTTTGCACGTGCCGCTCCATACGCACCGACAACGTTTCCAATCCTTGAATGAGCAAGAACGCGTTGAACGGCGACAATGCCGCGCCCGTGTCGCGCACGGTCACGGCGCGCGCTTTCATCAAAAAGCCATAGTGCCCGAACGTTTCATAGAATTTCAAATCGTGATACGCGGGGTCCGGCGCGGCGATGGTGGGAAACGCGCTGAAATCGAAATTGCCGGAATCAATCAGCACGCCCGCAATCGAAGTGCCGTGCCCGCCGATGAATTTGGTGGCGGAATGGACGACAATGTCGGCGCCCCAATCTATCGGGCGGCAGAGATACGGCGTCGCAAACGTATTGTCCACAATCAACGGAATGTGGTGCGCGTGCGCCAAATCTGCCAGCGCGGCAAGGTCGAGAATGCTGCCTTTTGGATTGCCGATGGTTTCGCCGTACAACGCGCGCGTTTTGGGCGTAATCGCGGCTGCCCAATTTTCAATCTCGGTCGGGTCCACGAAATGCGCCGTGACGCCGAGCTTGCGAAAGGTGTGGACGAATTGCGTCATCGTGCCGCCGTACAAATGTGACGACGAAACAATTTCATCGCCCGGTTCGAGCAGCGTCATCATCGTCGTAAACTGCGCCGCCATGCCGCTCGCCGTCGCCACCGCGCCCGTGCCGTTTTCGAGCGACGCGATGCGTTCTTCAAACACCGCTGTCGTCGGATTGTTGATGCGGGTGTAAATGTTGCCGTACTGTTTGAGTTCAAACAGCTGCGCGGCTTTGTCTGTATCTTCAAAGACGTACGAAGTCGTCTGATAAATCGGCACTGCGCGCGCGCCCGTCACCGGGTCGGGAATGTGTCCCGCGTGCAACATGCGCGTTTCAAAACCGAATTTGCGTTTTCCTTGCGCCATACAATATGGGTCTCCCTGAAAACACCTAACCCCCAACCCCCTTCCCTACAAGGGAAGGGGGCGCAGGCGGTGCGCCGACAGCCTGTGGATGACTTGCCAAAAAATACTAACTCCCAGCCCTCACAAGGGGCGCAGAATTTTCGTCCGCTGCATTCTACTCAACTCGCGTCAATTCATAAAGTCCATCCGCCCAAGCATTTACAAAGCTGTTCGCCGTATGTTAGAATTTTGATAGGCACGCCGCGTTGAGCGTTGAACGACGAATTCAGAAAGAGAGGTGCAACATGCCGCGCGAAATGTTTGAACGCGAGCTGCTTCAACTGCAAGACGCCATGTTGGAGATGGCGAGCGCCGTCGAAAGCGCAATTACCGATTCGGTGGATCTGCTCGCGCGGCGCGACATGGACGGGGCACGCGCGTTGATCGCGCGCGACCGCACCATCAACGAACGTCGTTTTGCGATTGAAGCGGATTGTCTCGTCGTCGTCGCCACACAGCAGCCGATGGCAAGCGATTTGCGCGTGATCGCCGCCATTCTGTTCATCGTCAATGAATTGGAACGCATCGGCGATTACGCCAAAGGCATTGCCAAAATCAATTTGCTGATGGGTCCCGGTCCGCTGTTGAAACCGCTCGTGGATATTCCGCGCATGGCGGAAAAAGCGCGCGATATGCTGCACCACGCGATGGATGCGTTTATCCGCCGCGATGTGGCGCTGGCGCGCGCCATTCCCGCCGAAGATGACGAAGTGGACGCGTTGTTCGAGCGCGTCAATCAGGAATTGCTGGAGCTTATGATTGCGGACCCGCGTGTGACCGCGCAAGCAAATTTATTGATGTGGGCGGCGCACAATTTGGAACGCGCGGCAGACCGCGTGACCAATTTGTGTGAACGGACGATTTTTACGGTGACCGGCGAACTCATCGAGTTGGATGTCCAAGAACCGATCCAGCCGGAGTGAAAGAAAATCGCGGCGCAAAAAATTTTTGCGCCGCGATTTTCTATGTTTCAGGAACGGGTTACTGATACAGCGCCGGTGTTTGCGGCGCATTCACCGCTACAATTTGCTGCGTCTGCAAAGATTGAATGCACGCGTTCGTAATCAACATCGCCATATAACCGTCCCACGCGCTCGCGCCGTGAAACGGCTGTCCTTTTTGAATCGAATCCACCCAATCGCGCAATTCGAAAATGTATGCTTCGTTGAAACGCGCGAGCCAATCGTTCGGCACGCTGTAACCGCGCTGTCCGTTGGCGCGCACGAGCGCCGCGTCCGGTTGTTCCGTCACCACTGTACCGTGTTGACACACCAGTTCCGCCGACACTTCATATCCGTAATCGGCGTTGACATACACTTCGGCGGTCGCCATGCGCTGATTCGCAAACGACATGACGACGAGCAGCAAATCTTGCGCTCCGGGGGACGCATCCGCGCGCGAACACACGCCGCGCACGTACACCTCTTGCACCTGCTCATTCAACAGCCATCGCGCCGAATCGAAATCGTGCCCTGCCGAATTGATGAGAATGTTCGCGCCGGTCGTGCCGTACGGCGCGGACGCGTTGCGATGCACGCCTTTGAATAAAAGCGGCTGCCCGAGCTTGCCTCCCGTCGCGGCATGTTTTACGGCGACGTGCGGCGGGTCAAAGCGCCGCATGAAACCGACCGCGACGAGACGGCGTCCCAACGCGACTTCGGCATTCAACACGCGTTCGGCATCTGGCACCGTCGTCGCCAACGGTTTTTCGCACAAGACAGGTTTCCCGATTTCGAGACACGCCAACGTCAAAGCCGCGTGCGTCTCATCCGGCGAAGCAATCAACACCGCGTCCACATTTTCATTTTGAATCAACGCGCGCGGATTGTCCAACACGCGTGCGCCGCACGCGTCCGCAACGCGCTGTGCCCGCGCTTGGTCCAAATCGTACACCGCCGCCACATCCGCGCCGTTGACAAAGCGATGAATATTCATGGCGTGGCGCGTGCCCATGCCGCCCGTGCCAATGACGCCAATCCTCAAGCTGCCTTGTGAATGCATACGGCGCCTCACAACCCGAGCGATTTGATGTAATCGCGATTGCGCTGCGCGCTCTCTTTGGGCGTGCCCATTCCCGGCAGGACATCTTGCTCGACCACAATCCAGCCGTCATAATTCATCGCGCGCAGCTGTTGAACCACGCCGGGGAAATCCACCGCGCCTTTGCCCAATTCGCAAAAGACGCCATGCCCGACCGAAGTCGGACCGTCCCACTCTTGAACGCGCGACTCTGCCGCGACGCGCGGGTCGCAGTCTTTGAAATGGACGTGCCACACGCGCGCGGCATGTTCTTGCAGCCCCTTGACCGCATCGCCGCCGCCAAACGTCCAATGCCCCGTGTCAAAGCACAAGCCGACGAGCTGCGGGTCCGTCATTTCCAAAAACCGCGCGGTCTCGGCGGGCGTCTCGACCCATGTGCCGATGTGATGATGAAACACCGTCCGCAGACCGGTTTCCTCACGCACCGCGCGCGCGACGCTTTCCGCGCCCGCTGTAAATATTTTCCACTGCGCCGCGCTCATGCCGTCTTCGGGACGGACGCGTCCCGCAATCTTGGTGCGGAACGGGTCGCCATACGCGTCATTGCCGAGCACGATAAGCGCCTTGGCGCCGCCAACCGCCGCAAGCAGTTTCGCCGTCCGCACGCAGTCCGCGATGCTTGCCGCATGACGCGACGCGTCATGAAGATAAACATTGACCCACGAGCCCAGCAGCTGCAAATGCCGCGCGGCGAGCTCTGCCACAAGTCGCGCGGGGTCGGTTGGCATGAAACCCCAATCGCCCAATTCCGTTCCCGCATAGCCCGTCGCCTGAATTTCGTCAAGCACCTGAACGTACGTTGTACGTTCCCCTTCGATATTTTCGATGACGCCCCATGAACAGGGCGCATTGGCAATTTGAATCATGTTCGTTCTTTCATCCTTTACCTAACGGATACGTTATCGTGAATCAACTCGCTCAGCCTTGTGCGACATTTTCCCAACAGCCCGAATCCCACGAGCGCATCATGGCTTGCTGCACGCGCGCGACATCATATGCGGCTTGGAGACTCGGCTCGCGCGGTTTGTTTTCGACAACCGCTTGCAAAAAATTGTACGCTTCGATCACTTTTAAATCATCATAGCCCAAGCCCGTGCCCCACGCCGGATTAAAGCGGCGATGATACGGATGCGCCGGTCCGCTCAAAAGCGTCGTGTAACCGTCCTGCGCGGGATTCGCGTCATTGCGGCGTTGACATTCCAGCGCGTTCATATTTTCCATATTCCATTTCAGCGCGCCGCGTGTGCCGTACACCTCGAACGACATGTCGCATTTCGCGCCGTTGATGACGCGGCACGCCTCGAGTATTCCCTGCGCGCCATTTTCAAAACGCGCCAACGCGCTCACATAATCTTCGTTCGTCACTTGACCTTTGGGTTCCTCGCCCGTCGCCGTATCGTAATGCGTGCCGACACCGGGCGGTGGAATGGGACGCTCCGCAATGAACGTTTCGCGATGGCTCACAACGCGTTCCAGCGGACCCGCCAGCATGTGCGCCATATCAATCACATGCGACATCAAATCGCCCAACGTACCGAGACCTTGTTCCGCATCAAAACGCCATGACAAAAAGCCGAGTGGATTGCTTGCATAACCGTTCAAAAAACGCCCGTGATAGTGCGTGAGCGTACCAAGTTCGCCGGCTTGGATCAAATCGCGCGCATACTGCACGAGCGGCGCCCAGCGATAGTTGTAGCCGACAAACGAAATAATGCCCGCGGCTTGCGCGGCGTGATATGCGGCAATCGTTTCTTCGGGAAAACGTCCGACGGGTTTTTCGCAGAAGATAGGTTTGCGCGCGGCGGCTGCGGTTTGAATCACTTCGAGATGCAATGCATTCGGCGCCGCGCAATCCACAACCTCGACGCGTGGGTCGTCAATCACCTCGCGCCAATTGGTCGTCCAGCGTTCAAACCCAAAACGCGTTTGCGCTTGCTGCGCGCGCGTCGGCACATTGTCCGCGCACACGACGAGACGCGGTTGAATGCCCGCGTCGAAAAAATGGTCGGGGATGGCTCTGTAAGCGCGACTGTGCGCCTCGCCCATCCAACCCATCCCGATGACCCCGACCCCAATCGTCCGCGTCATCGCCGGATTGCTCCACGCACGGGAACGACCTGTCCCGTTTGCCACGACGACTTGACCGCCAGCGCAATCGCCAACGCCGCGCGCGCGTCGTGTACGCCCGGCGACAAATCGCGCTGCCCGGCGCGCAGCGCCGCGATGAACGCATTGATCTCATTGCGAAATGCCGCGTCAAAGCGTTCAAGGTACCACGGATACACATCGTGGCGCACACCGGTTTTGGTCAATACGCGCAGCGGCGTTTGTTGAAGCGAGCCAATCCACACGCCGCCTTCGCTGCCCAAAACTTCGGTGCGAATGTCATAGCCGTAGCGCGCGCTGCGCGACAATTCCGCGCTGCCCAACGCGTCATTTTCATACGTCAAGACGGCAATCCCATTGTCCATATCGTCAAAGGCTTTGAGCGCGGGATAGACCAATGTGCTGCCCGTCGCGTACACGCGTTTGACCTCTTGCCCCATCAACCAGCGCGCCAAATCAAAATCGTGCACGCCCATATCGAGCCAAAAGCCGCCCGAAACGCGCGGGTCGTCATTCTCGTGCGCGGGCCAAATCGGGTCGCGGCTGACGGCGCGGAATGAAATCGGTACGCCGATTTCGCCGGAATCAATCGTTTTTTTCGCGGCGGCGTACGCGGCATCAAAGCGGCGCATAAAACCGACCATGCACGGCACGTTCTGTTCCGTCACGGCGGCGACGACGCGGTCGGCATCTTCCAACGTGAGCGCGGTGGGCTTTTCGGTAAAGATGGCTTTGCGCGCGTGCGCGGCGGCGATGATGTGTTCGGGATGGTCGCGCGTTGCAGAGGCGATGACTACAGCATCGAGCGTGTCGTCTTGCAGCAGCGCGCGATAATCGTCATAGACGCGACAGCCGTATTGCGCGGTCATTTCGCGTCCGACCTCTGCGCGGCGCGTTGCCACAGCTGCCAATTGCGCGGCGGGATTTTCGGCAACACTGCGCGCGTGTTTCAGCCCCATCGGACCCAAGCCAATGACGCCGATGCGGATCTGTTCCGTCATGAAAAGAGTTGACATTAGACGGACGACGGAAATTCATCCGTCGTCCGTCGTCATTCGTCCGGGGTACGATTTATTGGAACTGTGCGGCGTTCTCTTTGGTCACGAGCGCCGTGCCGGTGTCAATGCGAGGCGGAACTTCTTTGGCATTGCCCGTAATGGCGACCATGAGCCAGTTGATGCCAAAGATACCCATGTTGCGGGGACGCTGCGCAATGGTGGCGGCGAGTCCGCCTTCGGCGACCGATTTCACCGCATCGGGGTTCGCATCAAAGCCGACAATCAACACGTTCTTGCCTGCGGCTTTGGCAGCGGCAAGCGCGCCCAGCGCCTGATTGTCGTTGATGGCGATGAGCGCTTGCACATCCGGGTTCGACGTGAGAATATCTTCCGCCAATTGCTGACCGCCGGCGACGCTGTGCGTGTTTTCGCTCAGCTCTTTGACGATGTTGGCATTGCACGTGGCGAGTCCCTCTTTTGCGCCGGACACGCGGTCGGCGATGGACTGCGCGGTCAGGTTACCTTCAATCAACCCGACTTTGGCGCCCGCGCCGAGCTGCTTGCAGATGAATTCACCTTGCAGTTTGCCGCCTGCCGTGTTGACGGTGCCGATAAAGGAAAGTTTTCCGGGCCAATCGGCATCCGAGTCAATCGTCACGACGGGTACGCCGGCTGCCTTGTACTTGTCGAGCGTGCTGTTCAAAGCGACCTTGTCCGTCGCCGCCAGCGACAAGCCGCTCGGCTGTTTGGTGAGGAAATCTTCCAGCTGATTGATTTGGGTCTGGACATCCGATTCTTGCGGCGGCGCTTGTTCGGTCAAATCCACAACGCCCCATGCTTTGGCGGCAGCTTCCGCGCCCTGTTCCACAATGCGCCAGTACGGATTGCCCGAGCCGGGACCTTTGGTGTTCTGCATAATCTTGTACTTGGTTGCGTTCAGCGTCTGGGCATCCGCCGCGCTGGGAATGCACAACTTCCAGCCGACTTCAATCGTGTTCGGGTCCACAATCAACGCGTACGAAGAATCTTCCGCGTGTTTCATATCGGTCGCCAACGCGATGGCGGGATAAGCGCCGACCGCGCCGAGCTCTTTTTCTGCAATCTTGGAGAGCCAATCGTCCGCTTGGACCGAAACATCTTTGGCGCACGCGGGGGCAGCGGCAAACGTCACTTGTGGCAGTGCAATGAGCAGAATGCTCAGGACAGCAATTAGGGTTGCGAGCTTGCGTATCATCTTCGCCTCCTTTGTGAATGATTGAGAGTTTCTATTGAGTGAAATGTGTTTTTGAGTCTTGACGTTAGCGATCACCTCCTTTTACTGTAAATGGCTGACCCCTCACCCCCAGCCCCTCTCCCAACGGGCGAGGGGAGTCTGTCATTTCGCACAGGTCACATCAAATTCAACTGCTGCCGCGCCATTCAACTCCCAACGGGCGAGGGGAGTCTGTCATTTCGCACAGGTCACATCAAATTCAACTGCTGCCGCGCCATTCAACTCCCAACGGGCGAGGGGAGTCTATCATTTCGCACAGCGAAAGCCGAGGTCATCATTTGCCGCCGTGTTGGGGTCGGCGCTGCTGCGATTTGTCGTACGCACCTGTTTGTCTTCATCAAACCAACCGCCGCCGCGCGTCACGCGAAATTTTTCGCCATAGAACGGTGAGGGCGCGCCGCCCGGATAGGCTTCATACCAATCCGCCGTCCATTCCCACACATTGCCCGCCATATCGTTGATGCCGAACGGGCTTACGCCGGCAGGGTACGAGCCGACGTGCACGGTACCGCGAATACCGCTTGCTTTGCCGTTGAATTTCGACGGGTCATAATCGTTGCCCCACGGATAGATACGCCCATCCGTGCCGCGCGCGGCAAATTCCCATTCCGCTTCAGTCGGCAAACGCTTGCCCGCCCATTTACAGAACGCCGCCGCGTCGTTCCACGTCACCATCACGACAGGATTGTTCGCTGTATCGGCGGTGAAAAAGCTGCGCCACGTTTGCGATTTGTTCTGCTGCTCGTTCACTGTCTGATAACCCGTTGCTTTGACAAACGCGTCAAACAACGCGTTGGTGACTTCAAAGCGGTCCATTTGAAAATCCGCGACTGTCACCTGATGCGGCGGACGCTCGTCAGGGTCGCCGTTGCTGTCACCCATTGTAAATGTCGCGCCCTTGATGGCAACCATTTCTCCGGTGTCACCGCTGGCAGCTCCTGCTGGAGCTGCTGTGGCTTGTGCCGACGCGGGCGTTTCGGTCTCATTCGCCTGTGTCGGAGCGGCAGGCGTACTGCCGACCGGCGACGATGCTGCACTGGGCGAATTGGGAACGGCAGTTGGCGGCGTTGTTGCTTGTCGCGTAGGCGTTGGCGGCGGCGGCACGCGCGTAGGCGTTCCTTCCGGCAAGTTGCCAAAGATGATCGGCGTTGGCGTGGGTCCGCTGGGCGTCGCGGTGACCACGCGAAAATCGTCTACGCCGCCGGGCACTTCGACCGCGCACGATGCCAGCGCGACGAACAGGAGGCAGATGAGGGAGCGAATAAAAAGACGCAGCACAGAATCCTCTTTCTTGTTTCATTCACGTACGACTGGTGCGGCGGCGTACCACGTCGAGCGTCGCCACAAACATGATGATAACGCCGATAGCGACCTGCTGCCAAAACGGTTGGACGCCCAAGATATTGAGCCCGTTGCCAATCACACCCATGATGACCAAACCGATAAAGACACCCAGCACATTGCCGCGTCCGCCAAAGAACGATGCGCCGCCGATGATGACTGCCGCAATCGCGACCAGCTCGGTGCCCACGCCCGCCTGCGGTTCACCCGAATTGGTGCGCCCCGCCAACAAAATTGCGCCGACCGCCGCCAGCATTCCCGACAAAATATAGACGAGGGTCAAAATGTTCTTGGTGTTGATGCCCGAATACAGTGCAGCTTGCGGATTGCCGCCGACGGCGTAAATATGTCGTCCGGTGCGCGTCCGCGTGAGAAAAATGCCAAAGCCGACAAAAAGTAAAACGACAATCAGGAACGGAATCGGGATGCGCAACGAGTCGGGCGCGCATTCCCACGTAAAGAGACACAAATTGCCCGCGCCAAGTATGCGAATCTCCCAAGGCACGCGCAGAATCGGGGTACCGTTGGTCAACAGGTTGGTCAAGCCGCGCGCGATATTCAACATCGCCAGGGTGGGAATAAAGGGATGCGGCAGATTCAGACGCGTGAGCGCGAGCCCGTTGATGGCGCCGCACGCGATCCCGGCGGCGAGTCCAATCATCATGGCGGGGATGGCGGGTACGCCGGCATGAGCCGCAATCACCATGAAATTCATAGACAGCGCCAGCACCGCGCCCACCGAGAGGTCAATCCCTGCCGTCAAAATTGCCAGAAACTCGCCCAACGCGAGCGGCGCCTGCCACGGAATTTGGCGCGCAATGTTGCTAAAGTTGTCGAACGACAAAAAATACGAGGTGCCGTTCACGACGCGTTCGATAAGGGCAATCCCGATGATGAGGACGACCAAAACAATAATAATGCCGACGCGTTCAAAGAGGTCGCCCGTATCCATTGGCAGCCTCCGCTTGGCAGTTTGCGGAACTGTAGTGGAAGTTTCCGTTTGCGACATGACGCTCCTGCCACACGGTCACAGGTTGGGTGACAAAGGTGGCATCCTTTCTTCAGAACTGTGGATGACTTGGAAATCGCGCTTTGCAAGTCGGCGCGTCATTCTTCCGCGACGGCGCGCGCTTGGGCAAATTCGCCTTTCGAACCGACAATGTACGCGACGACCTCATCCAAATTGGTCTTGTTTCTTTCAAGGTCAGCAACTTTCGTGCCTTCGTACAAAACGATGATTCGGTCCGCGACGCTCATCACATCTTGCATGCGATGACTGATGAATACCACCGCGACGCCGCTTGCCTTCAAATTGCGTACTGTGTCCAGAACTTTGGCTACCTCTTTGACCGCCAACGCGGCGGTCGGTTCGTCCATGATGACGAGTTTCGCATTAAACGCCGTCGCCCGCGCGATGGCGACCGACTGCCGCTGCCCGCCCGACAAATTTTCGACGCGCGCTTTGACGCTGGGAATGTTGATGCGGAGACGTTCGAGCAATTCACGCGAGCCGGACTCGATGCGTTTTTCGTCCATAAAGCGAAAGATGCCCCATTGGCGTTTGACCGGTTCGCGTCCGAGATAAATGTTCGCGGCAACTGAGAGATTCCCTGCCAGCGCGAGGTCTTGATAAACCATCTCCACGCCCGCCAACCGCGAATCGTGCGGCGAGGCAAAACGCACAGGCACACCCTCCAGCAAAATTTCACCTGCATCGGGTTGATACGCGCCCGTGAGAATTTTCATCAACGTGGATTTGCCCGCGCCGTTGTCGCCGACGAGTCCGACCACCTCATCGTGATGAATGACAAGGTTGATGTTTTCGAGCGCACGTACGGGACCGAAATATTTCGAGATGCCGCGCAGTTCGATGAGCGGCGGGGAAGATTTGTTTTCTACCATCGTATGGGTTCCCTCAGGCGGTGATTTCGTCCACGCGCACCGGGCGATGCTCGCGGAGCGATTTGTTTGCCGCCAAGCCAATCACAATCGGAGTACGCGCATCATGACCTGTCACGGGCGGGACGCGGTCTTGGCGAATGGCTTGAACGAATTCGCGCAGTTCCTGAACGTACGCTTCCGCATAGCGTTCAAGAAAAAAATAGTACGGCAGCGTCGTATGAATTCCTTGACTGTTGCTGAGTGTAATTTCGTCGGGAGTTTCGTTGGCGACGGTGATGGCGCCCGCCGCGCCAAACACCTCGACGCGTTGGTCGTAGCCGTAACTCGTGCCGCGCGTATTGTCAATCGTTCCGAGCACACCGTTCTCAAAGCGCAGCAGCGTCACCGCCACATCCACATCGCCCAACGCGCCAATCTGCGGGTCAATCCGCACCTCGCCCGTCGCATACACTTCGCGCACTTCGCTGCCAATCAAATAGCGCGCCATGTCAAAGTCGTGAATGGTCATGTCCAGAAAAATCCCGCCGGACGTGCGAACATATTCCGGCGGCGGCGGCGCGGGGTCGCGGCTGACGATGTGCACAAGATGCGGCGTGCCGATGCGCCCTTCCGCAATGAGCGCGCGCGCGCGGCGAAAATTCGCGTCAAAGCGGCGATTAAAACCGACTTGCAATTTGATGCCCGCGCGTTCCACCAACGCCAATACGCGGTCCACTTGCGCGAGTTCGAGCGCCAGCGGCTTTTCACAAAAGACATGTTTCCCCGCCAACGCCGCGCGCTCGATAATCGGCAGGTGCGTCTCGGTCGAAGACGCGACGACCAACGCGTCAAAATTAGGCTCATCGAACAGCACATTGTAATCGTCCGCAACGCGCGCGACGCCCCATTCGTCCGCGAGCGCTTGCGCGGCGGCGCGATTCACGTCGGCAATCGCGGTGAGTTCAACGCTGCGCAAACGCGCCGCCAGCGTTTCGGCATGAATTTTGCCGATGCGTCCCGCGCCGATGAGGGCAAAGCGAATTTTGGATTGGGTCATAGGCGGGGCTCGTCAAAACTGCCGCGACCAATCTTTCAGCCAGCGTTCGATCACCACTTTGGTTTGCGTGAAAAATTCCACCGCGTGTTTGCCCTGCCCGTGCAGCGTGCCAAAGAAACTTTCTTTCCAGCCGCTGAACGGAAAGAACGCCATCGGCGCCGCCACGCCAATGTTGATGCCGATGTTGCCCGCTTGCGCTTCATTGCGAAACTTGCGCGCCGCTGCGCCGCTGCTCGTGAAAATGCACGCTTGATTGCCGTACTTGCCGCTGTTCACGAACGCAATCGCGTCGTCCACCGTGTTCAGATGCAGAATCGTCATCACGGGACCAAAAATTTCAGTCGTCGCCACCGTCGTGCCCGGCTGCACCTCGTCGAGAATTGTCGGGCGCAAAAAGAAACCCTTCTCATAGCCGGGAATCAGCGCGTCGCGCCCTTCCACGACGACGCGCGCGCCTTCGTCCACGCCTTTTTGAATCAAGCCCTCGATGCGCTGCAAACTCTGCGCGGAAATCACCGGACCCATCTGCACGCCCGCATCCAAACCGAAACCGACCACGCGTTTCGACGCGCCTTCCGCAAGCGCAGGCGTGAAGGTTTTGCCCGCGTCGCCGACCATCACCACATTCGCGGAAGCGAGACAGCGCTGTCCCGCGTTGCCGTACACGCTGTCCAAAACAATTTTCGTCGTCATGTCCACATCCGCGTCGGGCAAAATGATGAGCGGATTTTTTGCGCCGCCTTGCGCCTGCACGCGTTTGCCGTTCGCCGCCGCGCGGCTGTAGATGTGACGCGCCACCGCGGTGGAACCGACAAAGGTGATGGCTTGAATCGTCGGATGGTCCAAAATCGCGTTGACCGTTTCAGCGCTGCCGTTGACCAGATTGACGACGCCGGGCGGCAAGCCGACTTGTTCCAACAACCGAAACACTTTTTGCATCGTCAGCGGCGTACGCTCGGACGGTTTGATGATGACCGTGTTGCCGCACGCTAACGCGTACGGCATGAACCAAAACGGAATCATGCCCGGAAAATTGAACGGACAAATCGAAGCGACGACGCCGACGGGTTGGCGAATCATGTACTCGTCAATACCGCGCGCAATGTCTTCGGAAAAATCGCCGAGCATCATTGTCGGAATGCCGCACGCGACTTCGACATTTTCAATCGCGCGCCGCATTTCACCGCGCGCATCGTCCAAAATTTTTCCGTTCTCGAGGGTGATGGTGCGCGAGAGGTCGTCGAAATTTTCTTCCATCAACATCTTGAGTTTGAACAGATATTGAATGCGCTCGGTTGCGGGCGTCCGCTTCCACGCTTCAAACGCTTGGGCGGCGGCTTGCGCGGCGGTATCCACTTCTGCGGGCGTCGAAAACGGCGTCACCGCGAGCACTTCTGCCGTCGCGGGATTCAACACTGGCATCGAACCCGTACCATTCGATTCCACCCACGCGCCGTTGATAAAATTTTTCAGACGTTCGCTCATGTTCGTTTCTCCCACCTCATCCCTCGCCCCTTCTCCCAATGGGAGAAGGGGGTGAGAGGGAAGAGAGAGCTAAGGGCTTATTTCACATCGGGGTTCGGCAGCATGTAATCGCGAATCACCGCCGTCAAATCGCGCAGTGATTGAATGAACGCGCGCAGCGTACGCACTGTCGGACCGAACGTGTCGAATTCGTCAATCGTCATGCCATCGGGTTCGTACGCGCGGCGGAAATCCGGAAACTTGGCGCACAAGGTTTGGAGAATATTCGGCGGGACGGGATTGTTGAAGCGTTCTTTTACTTCGATGTCCGACGCGTTGAACAAGACTTGCCATTCGTACGGAATCGTCATCACAATATCGCCGCCAATCAGTTCCGACCAGTGCAGATGATGCCGATACGCGGCGGCAAGCAAGCGCGTGCGATATTGGCGTTGTTGAAAAATCGGATACGCGCGCTTGAAACACGCAATGCCTGCCCAATCCGCCACGCCGGGCGCGACCGTAATCTTGTCGCGTTTTTCCAAAACGTGCATCCAATCGTCGAGCCGCCCAATCATCATCGTCGCCACCGGCGACATGTCCGCGACATTTTTGCCTTCCGCTTCGCGCCGCTTCAATCCGCGTTCCACCGCTTCGGCGACCGCGAGCACCTGCGGCACCGAAAAACTCACGGTCGCGTTGATGTTTACGCCGTGATACGTCGCGTCTTCAATCGCTTGAATGCCCGCTTTGGTCACAGGAATTTTGACTTGCATGTTCGGCGCGAGCGTACTGAAATGAATCGCTTGTTCCGTAATCGCTTGCGCGTTGCGATAAAAGGTCGGATTGGTCTGAATCGAGATGCGTCCTTTGCGCCCATGCTCGCGTTCAAAAACGGGATACAACAGCTCCGCGCCTTTGACCGCCATTTCTTCAATCAATTTCCATGCGACCTGGTCTTCGGTCCAGGTTGGGTTATCTTGAATCATCTGCTTGATGCGGTCGTTCCACAGATGCGCTTCTTTTTTCAAGACGCCGTGCACAATCGTGGGATTTGTCGTCGCGCCAACCGCGCCGTTTTCGATGGCGTACGTCAATTCCTGCACCGAGCACGAATCGTTCCAATAATCGGTGACCGTCGTCATCACCGTTTCATGCAGCGGCGATTTGTATGCATTGGTAGTCATTCTCTTTCTCCTTACGCGCCCGCCAGGGGCTAAACTACGTGCGGCGCGCAGCGCCGTCGCCTACAAATAATAGCGCTCCGTCGCGCGTTTTTCTTCCCATTCTTCGCGCGCCGCCTGCACCGCCGGCATCTCGCTCACTTCGGCGACCTGCACATCCCACCAGCTGTCATAGCCGGGCACGCTCACATAGCGGTCGTTGCGAATCACAATTACCGTTGTCTTGTCGCTTGCCTGCGCGGCGCGAATCGCCGCCGCGTAATCGTCGGATGTTTTACATTCAATCACATGCGCGCCGAGCGAACGCGCATTCATCGCGTAATCAATTTGCAGCGGCTCGACATCTTCGCCCGCCGAATCGCCGACGAGTTTGCCATTTTTCGGATGAATAAAACGCGTGCCGAAACCATCCTGCCCCATCGAGCGGCTGAGCGAACCGATGCTCTTGAAGCCGCCATTGTCCCATATCAGCACAATCAACTTTTTGTTGAGCTGCACCGCCGTCGCCAAATCTGCCGACAGCATCAAGTATGTGCCGTCGCCGACGATGACATACACGTCGCGTTCGGGCGCCGCCATTTTCGCGCCGATGCCGGCGGGAATTTCATAACCCATGCACGAATAGCCGTACTCTAAATGATAATTTTTCGGATGTCGCGCGCGCCACAATTTATGCAAGTCGCCCGGCATACTGCCCGCCGCATTAATCATGATACCGTCGGGTGACGATAATTCGTTCAACAAGCCGATGAGCTCACCTTGACTCGGCAGCGGTTCATTGCGAATGCTGTAAATGCGTTCGACTTCTTTTTCCCAATCGTCGTGCAATTGTTTCGCCTGCGCGGTGTACGCTTCGTCCGCGCGATACCCTTCCAACAGCGCGAGCAGTTCCTCCAGCGCGACTTGGGCATCGCCGACGACGGGCAGCGCATAATGTTTGTACGCGTCAAATTCCGCGACGTTGATGTTGACGAACCGCACTGCGGGATTTTGGAACGCGGTTTTCGACATGGTGGTGAAATCGCTGTAGCGCGTGCCGATGCCGATGACCAAATCCGCCTCGCGCGCCATGCGATTCGCCGCGAACGTGCCGGTTACGCCGATGGCGCCGAGATTCAACGGATGGTCGTAGCGCAAGCTGCCTTTGCCCGCCATCGTCTCGCCGACGGGAATGCCAGTGGCGTCCACAAATTTTTTCAACGTGTCGGTCGCGTCGGCATAAATGACACCCCCCCCCGCGACGATCAACGGACGTTTGCTATCACGAATCCACTGCGCGGCAAGTTTCAAAAAATTCGCGTCGGGGCGATTGCGCGGGATGCGCCACACGCGCTTGCGGAAGAGTTCGACGGGATAATTGTACGCTTCGGCTTGGACATCTTGCGGCAGCGCGAGCGTGACCGCGCCGGTCTCGGACGGACTCGTCAAAACGCGCATCGCTTCGGGCAGCGCCATGAGCAACTGGTCGGGGCGATTGAGACGGTCCCAATAACGGCTGACGGGTTTGAAACAATCGTTGACGGAGATATCTTGCGAATGTTCCGATTCCAGCTGTTGGAGAACGGGCGCCACATTGCGCCGCGCGAAAATATCGCCGGGCAAAAGCAACACGGGCAAACGATTGATGGTCGCCAACGCCGCGCCGGTAATCATATTCGTCGCGCCGGGTCCGATGGAGGATATGCAAACCATCGTCTGTAAACGATTCTTGACTTTGGCGTACGCGGCGGCGGCGTGCACGCCCGATTGTTCATTCCGCACTTGATAGTACGGGAATTCGGGCATCTGCTGCAGCGCCTGCCCGATGCCGCCAACATTGCCATGTCCAAAAATGCCAAAGCAGCCCGCGAAAAATTTTTGCTCGACGCCGTCGCGTTCGACGTACTGTTGGTTCAAAAAGGCAATGAGCGCCTGCGCCATCGTCAAGCGTCGTGTTTCTGTCATAGAACACCTCGTGTCAGGTTCAACGTTATTTGAACGGGAGAAAACTCCTCTGAAAACGAAACGACAAATCAGGAAATCGAAATGACAAATCCGTCCCCATCAACGCCGTTCGCTGCCAACGATGAAATTCTCCCCTCGCCCTTTGGAAATTGGGACGTTTACGCCAACAAACTTATTCTGAAGAAACTGCCAACCATGCAACTCTCCCCTCGCCCTTTGGGAGAGGGGTCGGGGGTGAGGGGTTATTTTCAAATCAGGAAATCGGATAAATCGGCACACGCGGGTCGGTCGTTTTATACGTATCTTTGACCCACGCGTACTGCGGGTCATCGGTCGCGGCGAGACTTTGCGCCGAGCCAACGAGCACATTCAAATAATAGGTCGTGTAACCGACCGGACTCGAAACGGGATGATAGCCTTCGGGAATCAACACCACGTCGTCGTTGCGCGCAATCACTGCCGCATCAATCGGAAAGCCCGCGCGCGCCAGCGGCGATTCGGCGTCGGTGTACACGCGCTGCAGCGCGTATCCTTCGGGACGGTCAAGCTTGTAGTAATACACTTCGTCGAGGTCCGCTTCGAGGAGCGAACCATCGGGACGCGTTTTGTGAATATCGTGTTTGTGTGGAGGATAGCTCGACCAATTGCCGCCGGGGGTATAAACTTCGACAATGACCAAACGCGCGCAGGGGAAACCGGGCGGCAGCATCTTGTTGATTTGACGCGTCGCGTGGTCGCCGCCGCGAATTTCCACTTCGACATCGGCGGGCGTCACCAAACGCGGCGCATTGTCCACATCGGTCACAGCCCACGCGACCGCGAATTCGGAATCCGTTTTCGCGGTCACAGTGAATTCCGTGTTGCGCGAAAGATAAAGCGCGTACGGCAATCCCGCAAAAACATTTTTCCGCGCGCCGACACCTTGCCAACTGCCGCGATTCGAGGTCACATCTAGACTGCCCGACAGCGGCACAATGGCGAGCTCGTGATTCTGTGTGGCGAACGACCATGCTTTGCCTTGCGCCAAACGGCGCGCTTGAAAATAAATCGTGTCCCAACCTACCTGCTCGGGCACGACCTCGACAATGACATCCGGGTCTGCAGAATTGCCCGGATGCACGACCAGCGAACGACTGTCATATTGACGCATGGTTTTACCTTTGAGGAACGGATTCAATTGTTAGAACGGACGGAAAAAGCAAAGTGGCTGAACAATCAAGTTGGGGAATTGCGCGAAAAACTATGCACACGTGAACAGTATAAGAAATTTTTTATTTCTGTCAAGGGTTTGGCGCAGATTGCATTCCCTCGTGTTCCATCATAAATCGCTCTACCTCATCTAGACGCGGCGCGTCGTTCCCGCACGCGTGCCGCGTGACCAGAATCGCGCCGCACGCATTCGCAAAACGCGCTGCGCGCTCCCAATCCCAACCGCGCACATAACCGTAAATCAGACCGCTCGCGAACGCGTCCCCTGCTCCGAGCACATTCAACACCTCGACGCGAAATCCCGGCACGTCGCGCGGCGCGGCATCGGGTTGATACAACGTGCACCCTTGCGCGCCGCGCTTGAGCGCCAGCAGACGCGGACGCGTTTGCAGCAGCGCGTCAATCGCCGCGTCAAGGTCGCCCGACACTTCGGGCGCGGAAACTTGCGAGTCTGTCACGCGCAGCTGTGAGAGCTCGGTCATCATTGCGGCTTTGATTTCCGCTTCGGTGCCAATCACAATATCCACCATCGGCAGCACGGCGCGCACTGCCACGCCGAACGCGCGCGGGTCGCGCCACTGGTCCGCGCGAAAATCCACATCCATCACAATCGTCACGCCCGCGCGCCGCGCTTGCTCAATGGCGTACAGCGTTGCCGAACGCGCGGGGTCTTGGGCAAAATTATTGCCGCCGAATTGAAACACGCGGCACTGTGCGAGCGGCAGCGCGCGCACGTCGTCAATCGTCAATTGAATGTCGGCGGCATTGTCGCGATAAAACACGAGTGGAAATTTGTCGGGCGGTTCAATGCTCAACAGCGCCGCACCGCTGCGCGTACCCGGCTTGCGCGGAATGTATTTCGTTTCGACGCCTTCGCGTTCGAGAAAATGCAAAATGAAATCGCCCACGGGGTCCGCGCCGACGGCGGTCACCAGCGCCGTACGCAGACCGAGCCGCTGCGCGCCGACCGCGATATTCGTGGACGACCCGCCGACGTACGCCGCAAACGATTTGATTTCGACAAACGGCGCGCCGATATCATTCGAGTACAGGTCAATGCCGGAACGTCCCATCGTGATGAGGTCAAATTCTTGACTCATACCCATGCTCACTCGCGGAAAGACGCCTGACGCGGCGGCGCGGTCGAAGCGCGCACGACCAATTCGCCGCGCAGTTCAATGCGCTCCGGCGCAAGCGGCGCCCCCGAATCACTGCGCGCGTCCAAAATCCGCAGCATCATGTTCGCCGCGTCACTGCCCAGTTTCGGTTTGAATTGGCGCAGCGTGGTCAGCGGCGGCGTGAGGTACGCGGCGACGACAATGTCGTCAAACCCCACGACCGAGACATCCTGCGGAATATGCAAACCGGCTTGATACAACGCGCTGTACACACCCACCGCCATATTGTCGTTGTAACACGCGATCGCAGTTGGAATTTCCGGCAGGGACAGCAAAGATTGTGTCGCTACAAAACCGCCCTGCGGCGTACTCGAGGGCGCAAGCTGAATATACGATTCATTGACCGCCAGACCGGACGCCTCCATTTCTTGGCGCAGCCCCGCCTCGCGTTCGCGTGTCGTGTTGCCACCCAAGCGATTGCCCAAGAACGCGAGGCGGCGATGTCCCAACTCGATCAAGTGGCGCGTGACCAAACGAATGCCATAGATATTGTCGTTAAAGACGAGATAGGGTGTGTCGCCCGCGCCTTCATTGTTCACCGTCACCATCGGCATGCCGTACATGCTCAACCAACGACTTTGTTCGGGACTGAACTGCGGCGCGCACAAAATCACGCCATCCACACCGCGCTGCACCATCGCCAAGACCACTTCTTTTTCGCGCTGCGGGTCACGATGCGTCGCCGCGACAAACAAGCTGTAGCCGGCGGGATGCAGAATCGTTTCGATGCCTTCCAACACCTCGCTCCAAAACGGGTCATCTATTTGACTGACGATGACGCCAACCGCGCGCGTGCGACGCGTTTTCAAACCGCGCGCGGTTGCGCTTGGCACATAACCCATTTTGGCGGCAAGCGCCTTGATTTGTGCTTTGGTTTGGGTCGAGAGGGCAGGATGGTCTCGCAGCGCGCGTGAAACGGTGGTGTGCGAAACTCCGGCGGCGCGCGCAATATCCTTGATGGTGATTGGCATGGAGAACCTATACGCGAGTCACGCGTAACGACCACACAGTTGTAAATCGTTTATTCACACGTGTTCGATGCCATTTTTGCATACCTAAATGGCATTGTCAATCCTTTTTTTGACGCGGGAAACGTTTGAGAAGCGAGTCATGAGCAATGAGTGATGAGCTTTTGCCAATGCGAATGTATTTGAGCTTTGTTCAGGCGGCGAATTCGATTCACTGAAACGTCAATTCGCCGCGTGGATTTTGACCCCATTTTGACCCGCGCGGGCACCGGACAAGCACCTTTGCCTGTCAGACTCGGTTGCAATGAGTTGCAATAGGATACTATAGCAATATATTGCTGCAGCCATCCGTTGCATGCGCCGCGCTCAATGTCTATGGACGAACTGCTCACCGCCAAACAGCTGCAAGAACTGCTTCACGTGGACCGCACTACGATTTATCGAATGCTCGACGACGGGCGTTTGACCGGCGTCAAAGTGGGGCAGCAGTGGCGCTTTCCGCGCAGCGGCATTCAAGCGCTGCTCGAAGGCAAAAAAACAGCGGAAATCCACACTGCTCCCGCCGCAACCGAAGAGTTACCCGTTCACTGCATTCAACCGATTCAAGATGTGTTTGCCGAAATCATGCAGATTGGCGCGGTCACGACCGCGCCGGACGGCGAGCCGCTCACCGAAATCAGCAATCCGTGCCGCATGTGTCAATTGATTCTCGCGACAGAAACGGGACGCGCGGCGTGCATCGCTTCGTGGCGCGCGCTAGCACAACAGCCGGACAAGCAGCCTAAATTCATGCAGTGCCATGCGGGGCTCCAGTACGCGCGCGCGCGCATCCAAGTGAACGGCACACTCAAAGCCGCATTGATTGCAGGACAATTTTACACGGACGAAGCGAACGCGCGCGCGGCAAGCAAACGGCTCAAAACATTGGCGCAGACACACAACATTTCGGAACAGGAATTACAAGCCGCCGCGCGCGCGGTGCCGCGTTTGGACACGCGCGCCCGCGGCGAGATTGGGCGTTGGCTCCAGCGCGTTGCCGACACGTTCGAGCAAATTACCAACGAGCGCACCGACTTGATGTCACGCTTGCGCTCCATCGCGAGCATGAGCGCGTTCGAAACGCCGACTATGCGCTAGGGCAGCATTAACCAAGCTCTTGTGCATCAAAGAGCATGAATCGTTTAGAAATGCACTTGCCCGAGCACTCACCCAAAACAAGTTGGTTAATGATGCACTAGATCCTGATTTCATTTTGCGCGAACAATCTCGCGCGCGCATTACTCAATCAATCTACAGGTGATGAATGCCTGTCTCGCTTGATACGAGACAGGCATTTTTTTTCGGCGACATGGAGGAATGGAATGGACATTCAAGCAGACCAGGTGCTCGATTGCAGCGGACTCTCGTGCCCGATGCCAATCATCAAAACGAAAAAAGCAATTGACGCGCTGCAAATCGGTCAAGTGCTGGAAATGATTGCCACCGACCCGGGTTCCAAAAGCGACATGGACGCGTGGACGAAAAAGACCGGACATGCGCTCGTCGGTTCGAGCGAAGAAGGCGGCAAGTTCATTTTCTTTATCCGCAAAACAAAATAGAGGTGTTACATGGAAAACGGCAAAGCCACGCGCATGGCGATCATCGCCGCGCACGGGACGCTCGACATGGCGTACCCGCCGTTGATTCTCGCGACGGCAGCGGCGGCGATGGACATGGAAGTGACCATCTTTTTCACCTTTTACGGTTTGGAGATTTTGAAAAAAGGCAAGAACGAACACTTGCAAGTTGCGCCGCTCGGCAACCCTGCGATGCCTGCGGTGATCGGCGATGTGCACGTGCCAAATATCGTCGGCGTACTGCCCGGCATGACCGCAATGGCGACGAGCATGATGCAGGACTGGATGAAACGCGCGCACGTCGCTTCGATTCCCGAACTGCTCGATGCCGCGCGCGAACTCGGCGTAAAACTCGTCGCGTGCCAAATGACGATGGACGCGCTCGGCGTGAAAAAAGAAGAACTGATCGAAGGACTCGAAATCGGCGGCGCGGCAACGTTCATTGAATTTGCCAGTGAGAACGCGATTACGTTGGCATTTTAAGCTCCAGTCTCCAGTCTCGATGTGAGATTGGAGACTGGAGGTTGGAGACTAGTGCAACAACATGATGAGACTGCGAGATACGGATGCGAAAGCGCGCCGAATTATACAGGCAAGAAAAAAGGCGCAACCCCGCAGTTTCATTTTGTTGCACTACTAGTACTCCGTCAC
>Ga0070741_10002069_pt1 | contig 56051 bp, 47 predicted proteins | sample Coa_R1_4_FD_66440 | JGI IMG/M metagenome (GOLD analysis project Ga0070741, IMG submission 66440) | Surface soil microbial communities from Centralia Pennsylvania, which are recovering from an underground coalmine fire - Coalmine... | ecosystem: Environmental > Terrestrial > Soil > Unclassified ... | reverse complement strand
CTCCGGATTGCGGCGCGAGACGCGCCGGCCCGTGCTGGGGTCTTTGATGAAGCGCTGGCGGTTCCACACCAGGCAGCCAACATAGAGCTCGTTGTTGAGGATGCCGTTGCCGCGGCAGGCGTGGCCACGGATGGTCGTGTCGCCCCAGGTACGTCCGAAGGGGCCGGCCACGTCTTCACGGTTGAGGTCGAGAGCGATGGCGCGAGGCGACCGGCCGGAGGCAAACTCGCGGAAGATTCGGCGCACGATCTCGGCTTCGGCCTCGTTGATGCGGCGCTCACCGCGCACGGGCTCGCCCGCCGCATCGTTCCGCTTCACCACGTCGTAGCCGTAGCAAAGTCCGCCGCCGGCCTTGCCGACCTCGACGCGGCCGCGCATGCCGCGCCGCGTCTTGTCGGCGAGGTCCTTGAGGAAGAGTGCATTCATGGTGCCCTTGAGGCCGACGTGCAGGTGCGTGATCTCGCCCTCGGACAGCGTGATGATCTTCACGCCGGCAAACGCCATGCGCTTGAACACGCCCGCGACGTCCTCCTGGTCCCGGCTGAGGCGGTCGAGGGCCTCGGCGAGCACAACCTGGAAGCGCCCGCGCAGGGCATCCGCGAGCAACCCCTGGATGCCGGGCCGGATGAGCGAGGCGCCGGAGACAGCGCGGTCATGATAGCTCTCTGCTACCACCCAGCCCTGCTTCTCGGCATGGATTCGGCACAGCCGCAGCTGGTCCTCGATCGAGGCCTCGCGCTGCTGGTCGGAGGAGTAGCGGGCATAGAGCGCGACGCGGATCATGACGCCTCCCTCAGGCCTTCGCGGTCCAGTTCTGCCATTGCAGGCCCGGCACGCGGGTGAACTCGGCAACATTGGCGGTCACCAGTGTGGCGCCAGTGCGGAGCGCCTGCGCGGCGATCAACAGGTCGTAGGGCCCGATCGGTGTGCCCGCTGCTTCCAGAGTCGCGCGCAGCTCGCCGGCGGTCCTGGCGTCGTCCTCGTCAAAGCCGGCGACTTCGATGCCCCCCGAAAGGAAGGTGCGCAGGCGCTCGGCGTTCTCGCGGCGGCGCGCGCTGCGTGCGACGCCATACCAGAGTTCGTAGAGCACGATCGAGGAGACGGCGATGGCGGCGCCCTTCGACACCGCGCGGCGCAACCGCTTGCGGAAGATGGCAGGCTCGTTCTTGAGGAGGGCGATGACCGCGTTTGTGTCGAGCAGGTAGCTCACGCGAACAGGTCCTCCGGCTCGGGCATCGGCGGCTGTTGGCGACCCTCCTCCATGAAGGGCACGTCGGCGAAGCGGTCGAGCTCGGCAAACCAGGTGTCGAGATCGGTCACCATCGGCTCGAGCAGAATGCCGCCCTCGACGCGGCGCACGCGCACACGGTCGCCGGGCAGGCGGAACGCGAGCGGCAGGCGCACAGCCTGGCTGCGGCCGTGCATGAAAATCTTGGCGATGCCGGTATCGGCCATGGCGTCCTCGACCAAGTGATGTACATCAGCGATGTATACCATTTCTCGGGTCCTCAGAGCAAGCCTTACGGGGTAATTTTCATCGCTTCCGGCCAGGGTCGTTGTCGTTGGCCGCGGGCATCTTCCTGAGCTGCTCGCGGGCGATCTGTCGGCCGAGGGCGCGCGCGATCGTGAGGATGCGTGCATCGATCGATGCGGCAGATGAGCCATTGTTGTCGTTGGCCGCCTTAGGTCCTGGCGGCTCGGGTTCAGGAGCGTCGTTTTCCATCATGACCGATTCCGCCCGGCCATTTGCCGTGTCGAACGGTGCCCATTGCACGAAGACTCCACGCCGATTGCTAAACTGCCGCTCAGCTGTAGACCCGCACGAGTGAGTCGCTCGGACGCTTTGCCGCTTGCGTCCTTGTTCCGACGCCAGCGTGGTTATTGAGTGCGGCCATGCCATACAGTGCTTCGACCACCTGCGGCGGGAGCGGCGTTGGGCGCCGCGTGGTAGCGGCGATCAGCACCACCAAGGATTCGCTGGTCGCCACACAGGCGTCACCGACAAACAGCGCTTGGCTCAGCATGACCGAAGATCGCCCGATCCGGTCGATGCGCGTGCCGATCTCGACAATGCCGGGCCAATGCATCTCGGCGCGGAACTCCAACACAAGCCGGGCGACAACGAACTGCGTGTCGGAAGGGATGGGCACTCGCCGCGGATCGCAGAGCAGCTCCATGCGCGCGTTCTGGCAGCACACGGCAAACACGCTGTTCGTGATGTGGCCGTTGCGGTCGGTGTCCGCAAAGCGCAGCTTCTCGCTGGTGCGAATGGGATAACCGTCGAGCATTCCAGGGGTGAGGTTCATGGCGCCTACTCGACCTCCATTCGCCGATTTTTTTTGCTGCCACCACCCGACCGGGACCAACGCGCATCGATCGCCACGGAGAGGGCACTCCATCCCTTCGGCCCTCAGCTCGGGTCGAAACGGGGCGGCCACGGCAGAGTGGACAGCCTCCAGGAGGTTGGGACCGCGAATTGGTCTCGCCGCATCTGTCATGGCCGGAGTAGGATCTGCGCGAGCGAAGTTGCCGCTGTCGATGATGTGGAGCGCGATCGCCGGACGAGGCAGCGTCAGCGACAGTGCAGCGGCCAACCCGGCGCAAAGGACGCCAGATCCAACGGCGGCGAAGCGCCACGCCCTCGCATGCCTGCGCGCGTGCTCGATGTGCTGTGTCCATGCCGACAGTGCTGGTCTGTACTCCGCGGGCACAAGGACCGGCGGCGGGTCGAGGTCGAGCATCCTGGTTACGGCGTCGGCCATGCTCGTTTGCGGGCGGCGGCGTGGCACCGTGAGGAACCAGCCAAGAGTGACGAGCTGCAAGCCGATGCCCACGGCCATGGCCGCCTGGTGTGCCTCGGCCGGATAGTGCCCATCCGTCTGCGGCCACTGGCCGATGATGAAGCCTGCGAGGGACTGCAAAGCGAACGCGGCGCCGACGTGCAGCACGCCGAGCGCGGCGTTGGCGCGCCCGGAGGCCTCCTTGGGAAAGTACTGCGCCAGGATGGCAAAGCTCAGCACCGTGGCCGCGCCCGCGGCGGCGATGATGATCCAGAGGAGATGCGAGGGCACGGGCAGACCCAGCAGCAGCGCGAGCTGAGCGGCCATCGACAGTCCGAGCGTGCCCGCAAGGATGATCTCGGTCGGGATACCGGTGCAGCGGAGCCGGTCGGCGAGTGCGCCCAGCAGCAGCGCGGCCGCCGCGAGCGCCGCCGCCATCGCCGTGAGGTGCTGCACAACGGCGGTGCGATCCAGTCCGGCAACGTCGGCCAGCCACGGCGCCGCCCACAGGCCCTGCAGCGACCAGGAGGTGCCGATGCCGATGGCCGAGAGTGGGGCGATCTTCCAGAAGCGGCGATCCTGATAGATCGCCCACACATTGACAGGGTGTGGCCGTGCGGCGGCCGGACGCTGCTTCCCGTCCGGCACGACGATCAGGATCAGCAGGGCGGCTCCCGCACTGTGGGCGGCGAGCAGCGCGAAGAGGCCGCGCCAGCCGAGGCTCTGCACGATGACCTCGGCGGGACCCGTTGCGGTGAGGGCGCCGAGGGCCCCCAACATGATGAACCAGCCGTTGGCGAGCGCCAGGCGCTGCGGCGGGAACCACAGCACGATCGCCTTGAGCCCGGCCATCAGGGCGAGGGCGACGCCAAGCCCGATCAGCGCCCGACCGAGCATCAAGGTGACGACGCCGTCGGCCAGCGCGAACACGAGCGCACCGACACCAGCAACGAGCAGGAGCGCGCTCTGGATGAGCCGCGGACCGCACCGGTCGAGGAGCACCCCGAAGGGGAGTTGCACGGCGGCAAAGACGAGGAAGTAGATGGCCGTGAGAAAACCAAGGTCAGCAGCGGTGAGGCCCAACTCGGCGGCCAGATCGCCGGCGATCAACGCGTTGATCGAGCGGAACAGGTAGGAAAGGTAGTAGCCGGCGGCGAACGGCAGCAGCACGCAGAGCATTGGGCGCCAAGGCAACATCGGTCCCTCCGAAGATATGGCTCACCGTTGAAATCTGAGCGCCGCCGCTCGCGAACTCTCTCGAGCGGGCGATGGTCCAGATGCAAGCGCGAGGCTAGCCGTCCTCCTTCCGGCGCCAGACCAGCCGCACGACGCCATCCTCGGTCGTCTCGAGGAGCGCGCCCCAGATGGGTTGCGGCCACGCCGGGTCGTCGAGCCTGACGCGCAGGTAGCTCTCGTCGGTGCCCTGCTTGGTCTTGCGCCAGGCGGCGCCGATCTCCACCGATCCGGCCATGATGCGGAAGTCCGGCGCGCCTTCCGTCTCCTTGCGGTCGTTGGCAACGATACGCACCTTGCTGTTGACCATGAGGGTGCGGATGGTGCCGGCGTAGCCGTCCTTGACGGCGGCGAAGGTCCCGATGACTGGCATAGCTGTTGGTCTCCCTGCGATGAGTCAGTGTGATGGGGTGGTGCGGTAGGGCCTGAGGACGAGGTCCTTATGCGCGACGATGCGCAATGGCCAGCCGGGGCGCACCGTGATGGTCGGCTGCACGTTGAGGTTCCGCTCGACGAGGCGCTGGCCGGCGCGGTTGGTGGTGGACTGCATCGACAGCTGCAGCGCGCGGATGAGATCGTTGTCGCTGGAGCCGAACGCGAGCTCGCTGCCGACGCCGAGGACCGTGGCCAGCGCCACGCCCTTGAGGAGCTTCCAGGTGTGGAGGTCGACCTGATCGGCGAGGCCGGCGTAGCCGCCGGTGTCGGTGGCCGGCAGGTTGTCGATGACGATCGACGACCCATCGGGCCGGATGATGCGCTGCCAGACGACGAGTGCGCGCTCCTGGCCGAAGGCGACGACGTTGTCGTACTTGCCGACGAGCCGTGAGCCCTGCGGGATCAGCAGGAACCGCCCCGACACCGTGTCGAACACGTTCTCGGTGACCTGGGCGATGACAAAGCCGGGCAGGTCCGAGTTGAGACCCGTCACCAAGCTGGCGGCAATCACCGTGCCGGCCATCAGCTGGTAGGGGGAGGCCGGTATCTGCAGGGCGTGCGGATTGTAGATGTCCTTCTCCGGCCCGGACTTCAGGAACGACAGCTTGCGCAGCTGGTCGCTGCTGTCGGTCCCGCCCAAGTCGAGGTCACCGGCGCCGAGCGCGCGCGCCCGGTCAGCGGCCCGCAACGCCGTCAGCGTTGCCAGATCACCGTCTCCGGATTTGACTACCGGTGGCGTGAAAGGGGACTCGGCGTGCGGCTCTGTCTTGACCGCGTCACGGGGCGGGGACTTCAGCTGCAGGCGGAAGAACAGCGGCGACTGACGTGCGTCGGCGGCAAGGCGCGCCAGCCGCGCCTGCTCGGCGCGGGCCGCCTCGGCGGCCGGGTCGACGGTATCAGCCTTGAGCTGCGGGACCACCGGGTCCTGCTTGGCGACCACAGGGACGGCCGGCCGGTCCGGCCGGACGCCGTCGTAGGTGGCCGGCAGCTTGGTCAGCGCCTCGGTAATCGGCTTGTGCTCAACGTTGTAGAGCTCCTGGCTTGCGCCGATGCGCAGGCTCGGCGGCCGCAAGGCCGCCAGCACCACCAGCGAGATCAGCAGCAGCAGAACGGCCGCACCGCCGATCAGCACCTTGCGGTTGATGCGCGTCACCGGCGCTTGCCGCCCGCGCAACTCGAGCCCTTCGGGTGGCGTGCCGGCCTCGGGCCCGCGTGGGTCGCCTGGTCCCTGTGTCGTCATTGCCGCGTCTCCCGCCAAACCGCATCGGTGCGCACGATGCGGACCACCCGTTGCGGCGCCGTGCCGAGTCGCAACTCGGCGGCGGCGAACAGCCGGTCGACGATGTAGGTGGTGCCGCGCACCCGGTAGTTGACGAGTGCCGGCTTGCCGTCGGGACCGATCACGAACAGCGGCGGCGCTTCGCTCTCGGCAAGACCGGAGGGGAACTGGATGTAGACCTTGGCACCGTCATCGAACACCTGGCGCGGCTTCCACGGCGCATCGCCCTCGATGCGATAGCGGAAGCGCAATCGCTCGATGTTGACACCGGTGTCGGCAACCGCGGCCGCCGCCAGCTCGGCTTCTGACCGCTGCTTCTTGAGCGCCAGCAGCTGGGAGGCCGGGTAGGTCCACGACACCGAGGCCATGTAGGTCTTGTCGGTGGAGCGCAGCTCGAGATGATAGGTGCGCCGGTCGGTGGTGATGAGGAGGTTGGTCTCGAGCTCCGCGCCGATCGGCTTGACCAGGATGTGGGCGATCGCCTCCTTGCCCTCGCCGCTGGTGGTGTCGCCGACCACCCAGCGCACCGTGTCGCCGGCCGAGACGGAGACCAGCCTTTCGCCCGCCTCGAGCGCGATGTCGGTGACTTGGTTGACGGCGGCATAGACCTGGTAGAGGGCCCCCTGGGTGTAGGGGTAGACCTGCATGGCGTTAATGTAGCCGTCCTTGACCGGTTCGATGCGGGCGGCCGCGTTCGCCTCGCCGATGCGGTCCTTGGGCAGCTTGTCGTCCTTGGCCTTCTCGCCCTTCTTCGGCACGGGCTTCAGCTGTCCCGGCAGGGGCAGCGGCTTTGGCACCTCCACGACCTGGACGGGCGGCTTGGGCTCGGGCTCCTGCTTGGCGGCCTTGAACAGAGGACCGTCGAGAATGGGGATCTCCGGCACCTGCACGCGGGTGGCGCAGGCGCCGACAACGAGCGCGAGCACGGAGGCAGGCCCAAGGGCGCGGAGAGAGATCATTTGGTTTCTCCCGCGGTGACGTCCTGCGACCAGTTGAAAGTGTGCACGTAGATGCCGAGCGGGTTCTTGCGCACCGCCTCCACCGTCTTCGGTGGCGTGATGACGATGGAGAAGAGCCCGGTGAGACGTTTCGTGTCCTTGAGCGCGCCGCCCTCGAAGATGCGCTCCAGCCAGCGCACCTGGAACGAGCTGTCCGACGCACGCACGACGCTTGCCACCTCCACCGCCACGGTCTCGCGTCCGACCCTGGCGAACGGGTCGTTGTCGCGCGCGTACTCGTTCAAGGTCACGGCGGCACGATCGGTGACAAAGTCGTAGGCCTTGAGCCAGTTCTGCCGCACCACCACCGGATCGATCGACAGCGCCCGCACGTTGTCGACGAAGCGGGCGAGGTGGAAGGCGATCTGGGCGTCGCTCGGCTTGTAGCTCTCGGCCGCAGGTCCCACAGCGCGCGCCCCACCGCGTGGGTCGACCTCGACGATGTAGGGAACGGTCGAGGCGGAGCGGCCGATCCAGAGCAGCAGTGCTGCCAGCAGCAGGGACAGCAGGAGGCTGCCCAGCGCCATCAGCCGCCAGTTGTGGGCCTGCACGCGGGCGGCACCGAGGCGCTCGTCCCAGACCTGGGCCGCCTTCTGGTAGGGGGTGACTGGCTCCGGCGTATCGCCGTAACGCAAGGTGGGGCGCTTGAATGACATTATATACGTGCCTCCTCAGCTCTTGTCCTTGAGATCGGGGCCGCTGCTGCTCGCGGGGCGATCGCCCTCGCGCAGCGCCTGCGCGGCCACCATGCCGGCCTGCGTCATGTGCTGCCGGCGCGCGAGGCTCTGCGCCCATGCCGGCGGGCCATCGGGCCCTGCGCCTGGACCGCTCCGACCTGGTCCGCCGGGTGATTGCGAACCGGCATCGCGGTAGCCTTGGGCGGCACCCTCACGATACGCATCGCGGACCGGTGCGCTGCCCGATGCGATCATCCGCGATCCCGGGGCCGTCACCAGCGTGCGCGCCACGCCGCCTGGTCCGCCCGTCTCATAGGCCGCCCCGACACGGCCGGTCAGCGACGCGGCCGCCTTGATCGCGCCGCCAGACGCCCGCCCCGCCAGCCTTGCAGCGCCGGCGCCGAGCAGGCCGCCCGCCACGGCCGTGCCGCCGAGCGCCGCCGTGGTCGCAACAGCCGAGCCGGCGCCGAGCTGCGGCGCGCCCGAGACGAGACCAGCTGCGATGCCAGGAACGAAGATCGCCAACCCGAACACGGCGATCGCCGCCAGGATCGTCGAGGCCGCCTGTGTAAGCGTCACCTCACCGGTAGGCCGGATCAGGGTGCCGAACAGCGACGAGCCGATGCCGACCACGATGGCCAATACCATCAGCTTGATGCCCGAGGAGATCACGTTGCCAAGCACGCGCTCGGCCAGGAATGCCGTCTGGCCAAAGAGAGCAAACGGCACCAGCACGAAGCCGGCGAGCACGGTGAGCTTGAACTCGATGATCGTGATGAACAGCTGGACCGACAGCACGAAGAACGCCAACAACACGATCAGCCACGCCAGCATCAGCACCACGATGGTCACGAAGTTCGTGAAGAACGAGGTGATGCCGATCAGCTCACCGGCCTTTTCCAGCAGCGGCCGCGAGGCGGTGAACCCGGTCGACGCCACGAACCCCGGCCGCATCAGGTCGGCCGTTGTCAGCGACGCGCCCGACGCCTTCAACCCCAGCCCCGCAAACGACTGGAAGACGATGTCGGCCAGACCCTTGAAGTTGTTGAGCAGCAGGGCAAAGAATCCGATGTACAGCACCTTCTTGATGAGCTGCGCCGGAACGTTGTCCTCACCCGCCAAAGCCCAGAACAATCCCGCCAGCGTGATGTCGATCGCCACCAGGACGCTGGTCAGAAACGCCACATCGCCGGCCAGCAGCCCGAAGCCACTGTCGATGTAGCGGCTGAAGGTCTCGGTGAAGCGATCGATGATGGCCAAGTCCTCCATTCGAACCTCATTGCGTCAGGCAAAGCTCCGCCATCGGCGGCACACGGACCGTGCCGTGGTGGGTTGTGCTGGTGTGGCTAAATCAGGTGACCGTCATTCTCGTCGGCGAAGATGACCGCGGTGACGGCATTGTCGCTTCGCGAGCGTGGCCAGCCCCGCGCCCCGCCGGCGGGACACGCGCCGGACCACCCGCCTCTTGAAGTTCCAAAAAGAAGGGGGTTCGGGGCCTCCCCGAGCGGGTGCGGGCGGCAGCCCGCTCGCGTAGCGAAGACGCTTCAGCATCGAAGATCCTTTCTGGTTCATGGTGTGCGGCATCGACTCGCGGTGTAGGCTTGTCCGTTGCCGAGGAAGGCTTTGAAGCGCTGGCGGGCCTCGTCCTCGGCGGCGAGGTCGCGGGCGCGGGTGAGGGTCTCGGAGCGCTTCTGCGCGGCGACGAGGCTCTGCAGCTGCAGCGCCTGTTTGACGCTCAGGCCCAGGATCTCGTTGCCGGCTTGTGCGGCCTCGAGCGCGCCGGCGGCGTTGCGCGAGCGCGCCATTGCGGTGTCGAGGAGACGGGCATCGGCATCGACATGATCGACGACCTGGCCCTGCAGGAGGGCGGCGCGCCGGAGGCTGGCGTACTCCTCCTCCCATCGAAGCTTGGCATTGCGCAGCGCGTCGTCGGTGGTGAAAGCGGCCGAGAGCTGTCGCGGGAACAGGCGCTCGTAGGCGCTCTCGGTGGCGCGCAGGCTGAGCGCAATGCCGTCGCCGGCGCGCAGTTGGCTCTGGAGGTCGGCGAGCGTGCGTTGCAGGTCAGGCGAGATCGTTCCTCCGAGGCGCACTAGGTTCTGGTCCATGCGCAGCAACATTTGCGCCTGGTTCTGCAGTTGCCGCACCTGATTGTTGACCTGCTCGAGCGCGCGCGTGGCCGCGAGCAGGTTCTGCTGGAGGTTCGAGGGGTCGAACACGGTGAGTTGGGCAGCGGATTTGGGTACGCAGCTCGTCAGCGCACCGGCGATGACCGGCAGGGCGAGCAGGCTGTGTCGAAGGGGTGTCATCGGGATCTCCCGTTGGGCTTTCGCTGGGGGACGCGGTAAGGCGACAGGCGCTCAGGCATTGGCGGGCCGCCGGGGAGGCCAGGCAGCGGCGCGGCGTCGGTGCGGGGTTTGACGGCCTGCGCCGCTGTCTTCGGTGAAGGTGGCCTGCCGCGCGCGGAGGCGAGTGACGGCGCAGGCGCACCTTCGACCGGATCGATTCGAGCGGACGGTTGCGGGATTGGCGGCGGCGTTGCTGGCCGCTGCCGGCGCTGAATCAGCTCCGCCGCCCAGGCAAGCCCCTTCGCTGTGAGGAAGCGTTCGGCAAACTCATCGCGCTTGCCTTCACCGAGGCAGCGATCGACGAGCCGCTGGTCCTCGGGCGAGGAAGCCCCGCACAAGGCGAGCGCCACGGGACCAAGTCCCAGCTCGAACACGCGGTTGCCGCGCGCGGTCTGGGCGTAGTAGTCGCGCTTGGGTGCCGCGATGCTGAGGATCTCCACCTGCCGGTCGTTGAGGCCGAAGCGCTCGTAGACGGAGCGCGCCTGCGGCTCCAGCGCCCGGTCGTTGGGCAGGAAGATGCGGGTTGGGCAGCTCTCGATCAGCGCCGGGGCGATGGACGAGCGCTCGATGTCGGCGAGCGATTGCGTGGCGAACACCACGGCGACGTTCTTCTTGCGCAAGGTCTTCAGCCACTCGCGGATGCGGGCGGCAAACAGCGGGTCGTCGAGGAAGGTCCAGGCCTCGTCGAGGATCATGAGGGTGGGCCGGCTGCCCTTGCCGTCGGGCAGCGGGCTGCCGAAGCGGGCTTCCAGGCGGTGGAACAGGTAGGTGAGCACCGGCGGGATCAGGGCCTTGTGCTGCATCAGCGGCTCCATCTCGAAGTGCAGCACGTCGGTGAGGGCCAGGCGCTCGTCGGCGCCGTCGAGCAGGCGGCCGTAGGCGCCTTCGAGCGTGTAGGGGGCCAGCGCCTGGGAGAGCTCGTTGGACTGGATCAGCACGGCGAGGCCGGTGAGCGTGCGCTCGGCCTTCGGTGCCGACGCCAGGTTCTTGAGCGCCGTCCACACCGCGTCCTTGACGTCGGGGCTGATCTTGACGGCCTCGTTGGCGAGAAGACCTGTGACCCATTCCAGCGCGAAGGCGATCTCGCCCGGCTCGTCGATGCGCGCGAGCGGCTGCAGGGAGAGCGTGCCCTCGAGCCCGAGCTCGACGGATTCGCCGCCCATGGCGAGTGCCGCGGCGCGTGCCGAGCGTCCCCGGTCGAAGAGGATGACCTGGGCGCCGATGAAGCGTCGGAACTGCAGGGCGAGCAGCGCGAGCAGCACCGATTTACCGGAGCCGGTCGGCCCGAGCACCAGGCTGTGGCCGACGTCGCCCACGTGCAGGTCAAGCCGGAACGGCGTTGAGCCCCGTGTCTCCGTCATCATGAGCGGCGGGGCATTCAAGTGGCGGTTCATCTCCGGCCCGGCCCACACCGCCGACACCGGCATCAGGTGGGCGAGGTTCAAAGTGTGTACAATAGGCTGGCGCACGTTGGCGTAGGGATTCCCGGGCAGGGACCCGAGCCACGCCTCGACGGCGTTCAAGGTCTCGCGGATGGTGGCGAAGCCCCGGCCGTTGACGATGCGCTCCACCGCCAGGAGCTTGTCATTGGCGCGGCGCGGATCGCTGTCGGCGACGACGATCGCCGTGGTGATGTGGCCGAAGGCGACATCGTCGGCGCCCAGCTCCTGCAGGGCCTCATCCGCATCGAGCGCCTTGTTCTCGGCGTCGGGATCGACCAGCGCGCTCTCGCGGTTGAACATGACCTCGCGCAGGATGGCCCCCACCGACTTGCGTTTGGCGAACCATTGGCGCCTCAGTCGCGTGAGGTGCTTGGTCGCCTGCGTCTTGTCCTGCGCGATCCAGCGCGTCACCCAGCGGTAGGAGAAGCCGAGATCGTTGAGGGCATCGAGAATGCCGGGCGTGGTGGCATTCGGGAACCCGAGGATGGTGAGAACGCGCAGGTGCTGATCGCCGAGCTTCGGCTCGACGCCGCCCAAGAGCGGCGTGTCGCACAGGATCGCATCGAGATGCGCCGGGATCGATGGCACGGCGATCGGGTGGCGCTTGCTCGAGACCGTGCCGTGCAGGTAGGTGAGCGTCTCGGCATCGCCGAGTGGCTCGGCCTCGGGCAGGATGGCCGAGAACAGCTCCAGTGCACGCGCCGTCTCCGTCTGGAAGAACTCGAGCTGGGCGTAGGCGTCGGGCTCCAGCGCCTCGCCTTCGCTGCGCTCGTAGAGCAGGCGCTCGGCGCGGCCCTCGCGGTCGGGCGGCGGCAGGTAGAGGAGGGTCAGATAGTAGCGGCTCTCGTGATGGGCGCCGTCGCCGCTGAAGGCAGCGTAGCGCTCCTGGTCGACCAGCCAGGAGGCGGCGTCCGCGAAACGGGCGCCGGGGTATTGGTTGGCCGGCACGCGCTCGGCCTCGAAGAACAGCGCCCAGCCTTCGCCGAAGCGCTTCAAGACGTTGTTGAGCCGCGCGGTGACGGAGACCAGCTCGGCCTCGGTGGCGCTGTCGAGGTCGGGGCCACGGTAGCGGATGGTGCGCTGGAAGGAGCCGTCCTTGTTCAGCACGATGCCGGGCCCGATCAGGCAGGCCCACGGCAGGTAGTCGCATAGTCCGGTGGTCTTCCTTCTGTACTCGGCGAGGTTCAGCATGTGAGAGCCCCCTTGTGGCGGGTGTGGCGGGACAGGACGGTCAGGAACGCCGGGTCGTGCCGCGTGACCCAGACGGCGATGGCGTGGCCGGCGAGCCAGATAAGCAGACCGGCGAGCCACAGGCGCAGCCCTAAGCCGATCGCCGCGGCGAGCGTGCCGTTGAGGATGGCGAAGCTGCGCGGTGCACCGGCGATCAGGATCGGCTCGGTCAGGGCCCGGTGCAGCGGCACCTCGTAGCCGGGGACAGAAGTGGGTTGGCCAAGCATGGATGTGCTCCGAAGTGGTCACTCGATGAGGGCGCCGCCGGCGAAGGAGAAGAACGACAGGAAGAACGAGGTGGCGGCGAAGGCGATGGAGAGGCCGAACACCACCTGCACCATGCGCCGAAAGGCACCGCCCATGTCGCCGAACGACAGGCTGAGCCCGGTGACGATGATGACGACGACGGCGACGACCTTGGCGACGGGGCCCTCGATCGACTCCAGGATGCGCTGCAGCGGCGCTTCCCACGGCATGCCCGAGCCGGCGGCGAGTGCTGCATGGCAGGAAGCGAGCAGGCCGGCGGCACTCGAGGTCATCGCCAAAGCGAGCCGACCGAGGATCTGCTCTGTGCAGCGAGCGAGCGACATGACCATAGCTCCCACCAGTTCACACGACATGCAGGTGTGGCGCGGCAGCGGGCTTGAGGACGTAGTTGTCGTCCTCGTCGACGCCGCTGAGCTCGACGATGCTCTCGACGCGGCGCTCCGCGCCCCTGCCCTTGATGAAGACGATGAGGTCGATGGCCTCGGCGATCAGCGCCCGCGGCACGGTGATGACGGCCTCCTGCACGAGCTGCTCCAGGCGCGTGAGCGCCGCCGCGGCCGAGTTGGCGTGCACGGTGGTGAGCCCGCCGGGGTGGCCGGTGTTCCAGGCCTTGAGCATGTCGAGCGCCTCGGCGCCCCGCACCTCGCCGACGATGATGCGGTCGGGCCGCAGCCGCAGCGTCGAGCGCACGAGGTCGGCCAGGCTCGCCACACCCGGCTTGGTGCGCAGCGCCACCACGTCCTCGGCGGAACACTTGAGCTCGCGTGTGTCCTCCAGGATCACCACGCGCTCGCCAAGCGCTGCGACCTCGGCCAGGAGCGCGTTGACGAGCGTGGTCTTGCCCGAGGAGGTGCCGCCGGCGACGACGATGTTGCGCCGCTCGCGCACCGCCTGTGCCAGGCTGTTGGCCTGCGGCGGGGTCATGATGCGCGCGGCCACGTAGTCGGCGAGGCGATACGGCACGTCGGCCGGCTTGCGGATGGCAAAGCAGGGCGCCGGCGCCACCGGTGGCATGATGCCCTCGAAACGCTCCCCGGTGTCGGGCAGCTCGGCCGAGACGACCGGCGCCTTGTCGGTGACCTCGCGGCGCACATGCGCGGCGACCAGGCGGATGATACGCTCGGTCTCGGTGGCGCCGAGGCGTGCGCCCGAGTCGGCGCGGCCCGTGCCGGTCCGATCAATCCACAGCCGGCCGTCGGGATTGACCATCACCTCGATCACGGTGGGATCAGCCAGCGCCGCCGCGATGGTGGGGCCGAAGGCGGTGCGCAGCATCTGGCGGCGCCGGTCCTGCGCCTCCTGCGCCGCCGGTGTCGCAAGCGAGAACAGGTCAGGCATCGGGCTTCTCCGTCATTTGTGTCTGGCCGTTCGGCTTGACGGCGGCGACGCTCGCACCCTCGCCGCTCGCCGGCCGCGGCTTGAGAGGCGTGTCGTCCATGGCGGTGGCGAACAGGTCCGGGTTGTTGAGCGTGATCGTCTCGATCACCTCGGAGATCAGTCGCCGATCGGAGGCGATGCGGCGGCCGATCTGGGCGGCGAGCAGCTGGAAGCGCTCGCGGCCGAGCTGCCGTGCCGGCTGCTGCTCGCGGTCGGTGAGCGGCGGCGTGACGGTGAGGAAGTAGCGCACGAACAGCGACAGCATCTCGCCATAGATGGCCTGGTCCCGCTTGAGCGTGGCGAGGCTCTTGTCCTGCTCGTCGAGCCGGCGCAGCAGCGCCTCGTCGATCAGCGGGTACTTCTCCGGGATGAGCCGCCGCTCGAGCGCCTCCTCGACCACCGCCGACTTGGCTCCGTGCCGCAACCTGGCGACGCGCTCGAAGCGCTCGGCCACCTCCTGCGACAGCAGGATCGAGTACCGCTTCTTCGGCGGCAGCGGCTTCGGCCGGGCGGGCAGTTGGCCTTCGCTGGTCATGGGGTCCTTCAGCGGATCAGGTCGTCGTCATCGTCGTGGGTGGGCGCACGGCCGGCATCCGCGTCATGTTCCAGCCTCTGCTCTTGCGCCGTCTGCGGCTGGCCATCCGGCTCCGAGGGTGCATCGCGTGCCATGTCGAGCTCGGGCGCATGCTCGGGCAGCCGCCCTGGGCTGCTGGAAACCAGCTCCGACCAGGCGCGCTCCAGCCGCAGGTGGGGCGCGCGCGTGTGCCCCGCCCAGTCGTCGCCATGCCATCTGCGGGCAGCAATGGCACGGCCGTTGCCGCGCGCCGGCGCAGGCAGGCAGCGCGCGAGGAAGTTCCGGTCGGTGTAGTACTTGAGCTTGCGCGCCCGGATCGGCGGCACGCCGGACACCAGCACCAGCGCCTCATCCGGCGGCAGCTGCAGGATCTCGCCCGCCGTCAGCAGCGGCCGCGGCGTCTCCTGTTCGGCCAGCGATACATGCGGCAGGAACACGGAGAAGCGCTTGCCCGACAGATTCTTCTGCCGCTTCAGCTCGGTCGCCGTGCCGAGCGCATCGGACAGGCGCTTGGCCGTGCGCTCGTCGTTGGGCGCGAAGGCGACGCGCACGTGGCAGTTGTCGAGGATGGCGTGGTTGGCACCATAGGCCCGGTCGATCTGATGCAGCGACTGGGCGACCAGAAACGCGCGCACGCCGTAGCCCGCCAGGAAAGCGAGCGATGTCTCGAAGAAGTCGAGCCGTCCCAGCGCCGGAAACTCGTCCAGCATGAGCAGCAGCTGCCGGCGGGCGGCCGTGCCATTCACGGGCAGAGTCTCGGTCAGGCGCCGGGCGATCTGGTTGAGGATCAGGCGCACCAGCGGCCGCGTGCGCGAGATGTCGGAGGGCGGCACCACCAGATAGAGCGACACCGGCCGGTCGGTGTTCATCAGGTCGGCGATGCGCCAGTCCGAGACGAACGTATTGGCCGCGACGATGGGATCACGATAGAGATTAAGGAAGCTCATGGCTGTCGACACCACGCCGGAGCGCTCGTTCTCCGACTTGTTCAAGAGTTCGCGGGCAATAGACGCCACCGCCGGATGCGCCATCGGTGCCTCCTCGGTGCCGAGGTGGTTGGTGGTCAGCATGATCCTGAGGGTGCGCAGGATCGAGCGCGACGGATCGGCCAGGAACGACGCCACTCTGGCGAGCGTCTTTTCCTCTTCCGCGTAGAGCACATGCAGGATGGCGCCGGTCAGCAGGGCGTGGGCCGTCTTGTCCCAGTGATCGCGCCGCTCGCGCGCGCCCTCCGGGTCGACCAGGATGTCGGCAATGTTCTGCACGTCCCGCACCTCGGTGAGGCCGCGGCGCACCTCGGTGAGCGGGTTGAAGCGGGCGGACAGCGGGCTCGTGGGATCGAACAGCAGGCAGTGCGAGAACTTCGAACGCCAGCCGGCCGTGAGCTGCCGGTTCTCGCCCTTGATGTCGTGAATGACGGCCGAGCCGGTCCAGGTCATGAGGGTCGGCAGCACCAACCCCACGCCTTTGCCCGACCGGGTGGGCGCCACCGCCAGCACGTGCTCCGGCCCGTGATGGCGCAGGTAGCGGTCCTTGAAGAGGCCGAGGACCACGCCCTCGTTGCCGAGGAGACCGGCCTTGCGCACGTCGGACGTGTCCGCCCAGCGGGCCGAGCCGTACGTACGCAGCTGGGTACGACGGCTCGTCCGCCAGGCGGCTCCCCCTACGGCGACGGCGCCTGCCAGGATCCCCCCGAAGGCGGCGAGCGCGCCGGCGCGTGCGAACACCTGTGGCGCCTGGCTGTCGTAGGCCAGCCACCACGAGAACAGCTTCCAGGGCGCGTAGAGCTTGAGGCCAAGCAGGTCGATGGCCGGCGCTCCGAGCGCCGGCTGGAACGCCAGCATCGCCGCCGCCCACTGTGTCGCCGCGGCAAGGCACACGAAGGCGGCAGCAGCGGCGAGGGAGAGCTGGGCGGCGGCGAAGCGGAACGAGGACACGAGGTTTTCCCTTTACACGCTCAAAAACAATTCGTGCGCAAAGGGTGGGCCAAATTAATCGGTGCCCACAAGATGGGAAATCGTGAAGGATTGTGCAGGATCGTGAAGAAGGAGAGTGGGTTTGCGGCAAACTCTCGGCAGGGACAATTACCGCACTACGCGAGCAAGGCCACTTGGCCGGTAGCGGACGTGGATAATCAATAACGAGAGAAACACGGGAGAGAATAGCCCGACGCGATCGAGCCGCGTCCAATGGCATCACAGGCCGTGTCACGCGCCTTCGCTCTCTGCAGCCGGCATCGGTCTGGCGCCGACGCACGGCAGGTCGTCGGGAGCCATCCGGGCGCGCAGCGCTGCGCTGAGCGCTTCTGCGCCGTCTTTATGGAGATCGTCGTTGAAGTCGCCACGTCGCGGGTGCAGGGGCAGCATTACCGCGCCGCCAGCGCGGGCACGTTCGGCCAGGCGCTCGCAGGCGCGCCGTCCGGCTGGATCAGCATCGCAGGCGATGTAGAGGCGCTCGAGGCCTGGCGGCAGGACGAGCGCCGCGAGGTGGCTGGCAGACAAAGCTGCCACCATGGGCATGGCGTCCAACACCATTTTCAGGGAGAGAACGGTCTCGATGCCCTCGCCGGCCACAAGCACCTCGCCAGCATTACCGAAGCGCACGCCGTTGCCGAGGAGGTGTCCGAGGGCCCTGCGCGGGGTGCTGATTTGGGCCTTGCCGCGCCCTGAAACGTCGAGCCAAGTGCGCTGAACACCGGTAATTCGGCCCTGAAGGTCCGTGACGGCAGCGATCAGCGCGGGGCCGCCGTTGCGGGTCGCTGCATTGTCGGCGGGGTAGTAGCAGTTGGGATGGAAGCGCAACGCCGTGAGATGGCAAACAGCTGTGATCCCACGCTCCTGCAGGTACTTCTCGGCGCTCGTGCCGGAGACCGGTCGCGCCATCGCAAACAGGCGTCCCGCAGCCTCAGGAGTGCTGCGCGCGCGATGGCGCGGAACGACATGCTGCTGTGGCTGCGGCAGGACCAGGAACCGGCGCGCCTCCGCAAGCGCGTCCTTGAGAGGGAGGTTCTGGTTGAGAGCGATGAGGTCGAGAAGGTCCCCGTGCTCACCGGTGGCGGCATCGGTCCACTTGCCGGCCGATGGTCCCGCGAGGCACACATAGAGGCTTTGCCCCGGCGTATTGACGACATCGCCGACATGCCAGTATCGGCCGGTGCGGTAACCGTTGGAGAGGTAGTGCCGGCAGACCCCTCGGCCTGTCGCGCAAGTTGGCGGACCACGTCGGCCGCAGGGCCGGGCATGGAATGCTCGTTCGCACCTGGAGAAATCGCGGGCGAAAGGGTCCACTGCCGTCGGTAGGAGTTTCAAGAGGGTAAATCGTGAAGGATTGTGAAGGAGCGTGAAAAGCGGGGGTGGGTTTCTGGCGAAATTTCGGCGGAGTGGGTTTCAGAAAACTCTCCCTGGGAATAGCCATCGTGAAATCTTGTCGGCGGAGAAAACCCGCTGAGAGCAGGGAAGCCTCACTATCGGGCGAGTAGCTGCCACGTTGGCAGGGTCCGCAACAGTGTCGGGGTGCGCACCCGGCCGGCTCGGTCAGTAGTGTCAAAGGTGTTGCCGGAAATCGAACGTCTGGTGTAAGCATTCCGGGCATGAAGCTGATTCCGCGCGCCATCGAGCCGGCGGTCCGCCGGCGCCTGGAGGAACAGCCGGCCGTGGCCCTGCTCGGACCCCGGCAGGTCGGCAAGACCACGCTCGCGCGTCGCATCGCCGATGAACGCGGCGAGAGCGCGATCTACCTCGACCTGGAGCGCCCCGCCGATCTGCGCCGCCTCGAGGATGCCGATGCCTACCTGCGGGCGCAGCGGGGTAAGCTGGTGGTCATCGACGAGATCCATCGCGCGCCGGGCCTGTTCGCCATCCTGCGCGGGGTAATCGACGAGAACCGGCGGCGCGGCCAGCGCACCGGGCAGTTCCTGCTCCTGGGATCAGCCTCGATCGACCTGATGCGCCAGGCGTCCGAGAGCCTGGCCGGCCGGGTCGCCTATCTCGACATTGGCCCCTTCACGGCGGCGGAAGCGGCGAGCGCCGGCTACGACCTCGATAGCGTCTGGGTGCGCGGCGGGTTCCCGGAAAGCCTGCTGGCCGAGGACGACAGGGCGAGCCTCAATTGGCGTCTCGATTTCATCCGCAGCTACCTGGAGCGGGACGTGCCCATGTTCGCGCCGCGCATGCCGGCGCCGACCATCGGCCGGCTGTGGACCATGCTCGCCAACGGGCAAGGAAGCCTGCTCAACCAGGCGCGGCTCGCGGCGGGGCTCGGCGTGTCGGCCCCGGCGGTCGCCCGCTACATCGACCTTCTCATTGACCTGCAGCTCGTGCGCCGGCTGCCGCCCTGGAGCAGCAACCTCGGCAAGCGTCTGGTGCGCTCGCCGAAGACTTATGTGCGCGACAGCGGCGTGCTGCACGCATTGCTCGAGATCGAAAGCTGGGACGAGCTTGTCGGCCATCCCGTCGTCGGGGCCAGCTGGGAGGGCTTCGTGATCGAAAACCTGATCGCCGCCGCGGGAGAACGCTGGACGCCCTATTTCTTCCGCACCGAGGATGGCGCCGAGATCGACCTCCTCCTGGAGCGCGCCGGCCGGCCGGGCATGGCCGTCGAAGTCAAGCGGGGCTCGGCGCCCGAGGCCGGCAAGGGGTTCCGCCTGGCGGCGCAAACCCTGAAAGTGAAGCGAAAGTACGTGGTCTATCCCGGCGAAGAGCGCTTCTCGCTGGGCGGCGACGTGATGGCATCGCCGCTGGCTGCTCTCGCCGAGGAGCTCGCTGCCTGAGAGGTGGAGAGAAAGCGGCGCTCACGCGCCGCCGTTCCGGAAGTCGAACAGCGGGATACCGAAGCGGCGGGCTTTGTCGGCGAGGTTGTCGGTGACGCCCGAGCCCGGGAATACGATGACGCCGATCGGCAGGGCTTCCAAGAGCTGATCGTTGCGCTTGAAGGGCGCAGCCTTCTGGTGACGCGTCCAGTCCGGCTTGAACACGACCTGCGGCACCTTGCGCGCATCCGCCCAGCAGGCGGCAATGCGCTCCGCGCCACGCGGCGTACCGCCGTGCAGCAGCACCATGTCGGAGTGCTTGGCCATCACCTTGTCGAGGACGGCCCAGATGCGGTGGTGGTCGTTGCAGTCGACGCCGCCGGCGAAGGCAATCCTGGTGCCCTTGGGCAGCAGGACCTGCGCGTCGGCGCGACGGCGCGCATTGATGAACTCGCGGCTGTCGATCATCGCGGCGGTCAGCCTGGCATGGTTGACCATCGAGCCGGTCCGCGGCCGCCATGCCTGGCCGGTGTGAAGGCCATAGAGCTCGGCAGCTGCATCACGCAGGAACTCGAAGCTGTTGCGACGCTCGATCAGGGTGAGCCCCTGGGCGATGCGGCGTTCCAGCTCGAGCGAACGGATTTCGGAGCCGTCCTGCTCGTGCTGGCTCGAGCGCTGGGCGGTCTCGTTGGCATCAAGGTCGCGTTCGAGCCGGTCGATGCGGCGGTGGAACACATTCACGATCGACCACAGCAGCGCATGCAGGTCAGGTTCGAGGCGGGTGTCGGACAGGGTCGCAACCAGCGCATCGAACATATCGGCGAGGGCGCCCTGGAGCTTGCGCGGCTCGGGCAACGGGCGCGGATCAGGCTCATCATCGTGCGGCCGGTGGCCGTAGAGCGCAAGCTCGTCGAGGAGATGGGCGGTCGGAGACGCGGCGGGAGCGAGGTCGGTGAGGCGGTCGGTCGTCATGGGTCGTCCTCTCGGGTCTGGCCGCGCCCATGCGCGGCCTTCTGGCGATCCCTTCGCCGGAAGCGGCCGAGGTCCGCACCCAAAGGCGAAGCCTGCAGGGCCGCAGCGTAGCGGAGGATGGCGAGCACGGCTTTCTTGTCTCGCGAGGAATGGCGGCGCCGTTCGCGCCGCCAGGGGAAGAAAGCCGCGCGCAGCCGTTGCGGGCCTCGGCCGCTTCTGGCCCGATCGCCACTTGAGAAGGCCGGGTGCGGCCGAAGGCGAGGGCGGACCGGGCGCCAGCCGCCGTCAACGCGCGGATCGGCTCAGCTGGACCGACAGCGGTGCACGTCCTCAGGCGCAAGCTGCATGCACACAGACCGAGCGAGCGCATCGGGGCCAAGGGCCAGGAGGTCCGTGTTGAAATCGTCCGCACTGGGCGTGAGGACCAGGGCCTCGATACCGTCGGCTTGCATGCGGGCGGCAAGCCTCTCGGCCGCGCGTCGTCCCGCCCGATCATTGTCGCGCGCCACGTAGAGGCGCTCGAGGCCAGGCGGCGGGGCAAGGGCTGCCAGGTGCGTGGCCGACAGGGCGGCGATCATGGGCATGCCCGGCAGGACGCAACGCAGCGACAGCATCGTCTCGAGGCCCTCGCCGGCGGCGACCACGCCCGTCCCTGCACGCGCAGACTCCAGCACGCCGAAGCGCACGCCGTTGCCAAGCAAATGCCCCATCGCCCGGCGCGGCGTTGCGATCGGCGCCTTATCCGACCCGTCGCGTGCGAGCCAGGTGCGCAGGACTCCCGTGACGGTGCCGCGCAGGTCGGTGACGGCGGCGAGGAGTGCCGGCCAGGTCTCGCGCGGCGCATCCTCGCGCGCGCGGAAGAAGCAGGTCGCGTGGAACCGCAGCGCCGTGAGCCCACACAAGTCCCCGATGCCCCGCCTGTGCAGGTAGGTCTCGGCGATCGTGCCGTGGATGGGTTGCGCGGAGGCGAACAGCCGGCGTGCGGCGTCGGGCGATCCGGTTGGTGCAGGCGGTAGGCTCCGGGTGTGGGCTGTGTCAGGCAGGCTTAGGAACCGGCGCGCCTCCTCGGCGACGTCGCGAAAGTCTTGGAGGCGCCGGCTGCGTGCGATCAGATCGAGCAGATCGCCATGCTCGCCGGAGGCGAAGTCGATCCACTTGCCGGCCACGCCGTGGCTGTTATCCACGAGGCGGACCATTAGACTGCGCCCCGACGTGTTCTCGACGTCACCCACACGCCAGGTCGATCCTTCGCGGCGGCCGTTGGAGAGGTACTCGCGGCATACGGCTTCGGCATTGTCCGCAAGGCGGCGCGCGAGGTCGGCGGCGGTCTCCCGCATGGTGACCTCCAATGAAGATGGGCCCGCCGGTGGAGCGGGCCCAAGGTTGGCGAGGGTGGGGTGGGTTACTCGGCTGCGACGGCGCGCGATCGGCCGTTTACGGCCTGCTCGGCAGCCCCGCCGTTGCCGGTGGCTTCGGTGGCGACCCCTGCCGCGTCGGTGCCGGGTGTGAAGCTCTGTCCCGGCGTGCGCAGCGGTTCGGGCACCCAGCCGGTGCCGGCGAGCAACGCCTCGGCTGCGGTCGCCATCTCCGCCTTCTTCAGGTGTGTGATGCGCTGCGCTGCATCCTCGCCCTTCGCCTCCCGCACGGCGTCGAGGATGCGGCCCTTGGTGACGCGGCCGAGGTAGCTCTCGACGGTCGGCTTCCAGCCGGCGGCCGCCATGTCGAGGGCAACGGCCTCGGCCAGTCGGCCAGCGTGCGCGAGCGCCCTCGGCCGGCGGTTGTAGGCCTCGTAGACGGCGTTGACGCTCAGCGACACGCAATGCGCAAACAGCGCCTGGCGGCTGTCGCTGTCCAGGGCACAGACCGTGTCCCAGAGCTGCCCGGTCTCCTTGGGCAGCTGGGCTGCCCAGCCGGCGTGTCGCGCCTCGATCGCCTTGGCCGAGGCGGTATCGGCGAGCCCCGGCGCCTGTGCGCCGAAGACGAGACGCTTGGGCTCGATGTCGACGCAGGTGTCGAGCGGGTAGGGATAGAAGAGCTTCAGGCACAATGCGTGCAGTGCCGCCACAAAGGCGACGTCCGGGTCGTTGGCCACGGCGTCGCGCAGGGCGAGCGTGCGGTGCGCCGTGAGCTCGGTCATGAGCCGATCCGACAGCGGACGCACGCCCTCGTCCTCCTCGGGCTCCTCCACTCCGGACGCGCCAGCGGCACCAGGCTCATCGTCGGAGGCCGTGGTGGTGCCGGGGTCCGTGGCGTCACCGGCCTCGCTGTCGCCATCGGGTTGCTCGTCTTCGGCGGCGACGGGCGGCTCGTCCTCGGGCCGCACATAGCCGCGCTCGATCCGGAGCACGCCGGCGCTGTCGATGCTGACGAAGGCGCCGGCACGGGCAACCTTGGCGGCATCATAGAGGACGGGCCGCTGCTCGAAGGCCTCAAGGGCCGTTTCGATCTCGCCGAGTCTCTTGTCGACCTCCTCGGGGAACTCGTCGGCGTCGGCGTACTGCTCCTCGAGGCGCTCGAATTCGGCCTTGAGCGCGTCGCGGGCGGCCGTCTCCTCGTCGGTGGGCGGAACCTCGGTGCCGCTCAAGCGCCGGAGGCCATAGGTATGGCCGTAGGGGAAGTCGGGCGCGACCTCGATCCACTTCCAGCCCTCGGCCCGCACGGCGTCGGCCTCGCGGTCGAGCTTGTCGGCGACCAGCCGGTCGAGCAGGGCCGGGTCCTGCAGCCAGCCGCCGTCATCCGACTCGAAGAGGTCGCGCAGGACGATGCCGCCGGCATCCTCGTAGGCCTCGATGCCGACGAACTGCGCCCGCTTGTCGGAGGCGCGCACCGCACCTTCGGTGAGCATGCGCCGGATCTGGTAGGGCTCCCTGGTGTGCGATCGCTGCAGCGTCTCCCACACCTGCTCCTGACGGGCGTGGTCGGGATTGACGGTGAAAGCCATCAGCTGCTCCAGGGTCATGCCGTCCTCGGCGTAGACCTCGAGCAGCCGCTCCGACACGGCCGCCAGACGCAACCGCTGGTGCACGACATTGACCGACACGAAGAACGCGGCGGCGATCTCCTCCTCGGACTTGCCCTTCTCGCGCAGCGCAGCGAAGGCGCGGAACTGGTCGAGGGGGTGCAAGGGCGCCCGCTGCACGTTCTCGGCCAGGCTGTCCTCCTCGGCCAGCCCCTCGGTGCGCACGATGCAGGGGATGGGCGCGGTGCGAGCAAGGCGCTTCTTCTTCACCAGGAGCTCCAGCGCCCGGTAGCGCCGGCCGCCGGCCGGCACCTCATACATGCCGGTCTCGGCACCGCCCTCATCGAGGATCGGTCGCACGGTCAGGCTCTGCAGGAGCGTGCGCCGGGCGATGTCCTCGGCCAGCTCCTCGATGGCGACGCCCGCCTTGATGCGGCGCACGTTGGCCTGGCTCAGCACAAGCTTGTTGAAGGGGATGTCGCGCGAAACGCTCAAGGTGATCTTGGATTGCGACTTGGCCATGTCAGTTCTCCGCGACGGGCCGGCCGGGAGCCTCTCTCCTGGCCTATCGAGCCCGTCACGAAGCCCCCTCCCTCCTCTTCCTCTCCGGATTTGCCATGAACCTCATGGCTCCGGGTCCGGCGGTTTGGGCTGCTGCGCGTGCATCCAGTCCGCCCCCTGCTGGGCCTTGCCGGCAGCGGTGAAGATTGCGCGCGGGTCGGACTTCAGGACCGGCAACCAAGACTTGATGTAAGCGGCATGCTCGGGTCGCGGGCGATGCGCGATGCCGAGATCGGCCAGCAGAAGCCCAGCGAGAATCTCGACGCAGCACTCTTCGAGGGCGTATCCCGCCGAGCCATAGCGGCCGCTGAGATCGCGGTTGCATCTGTGCGTGGCTGCCGAGGCGTGACCGAGCTCATGCAGCCAGACCCCGTAGAACGAGGGCGCATCGAGGAAGCGGGCGAACGGCGGCATCACCACAGTATCGGTCGACGGCCGGTAGTAGGCCTCGTTGCCGTCAAAGATGGTCTTGATCCCGAGATTGCTGATGAAGGTCTCGGCATGCTGGAGGCGCTCGCTTTCCGGCAGCACCGGGACCGGTGGAGGCTCGTAGCCGTCAGTTTGCGCGACGTTGAACACGGAGAAGGCGCGGGCAAACATCGCGCGGGACCGGCCGTTGTCATCGGCGTCACCAGCATCTTCCGCCTCGTCGTTCCTGCAAGCCACCTCCTTCCACAGCACGACGGTGGTGGCCTTCTCACTGCGGCGCACCTGTGCGCCGACGGCATGCCAGGCCCGATACGTTCCCCACAGCCCTTGCGTGTGGCCGGCCCTGGCGGCCGCCGCCCACAACACGAGCGTGTTGATGCCGCGGTAGCGTTTGCCGCTGGCGACGTTTGTGGGACGCGCCGTCGACGCCCCATCATGGTGCCACGGCATGCGGCACTCGCCGGTGCCGGCTTCGACCGCGGCGATGATCTCGGCGGTGACGCGGCTGTAGACGTCGGCGCGTGCGGACGCAACAAATCTGCTGCTCATCGGGAAACCTCCGCGACGGGCGGCCGAGAGCCAGTCTCTCGATCCGAAGCACCCGTCGCGAAGCCCCCGCCCGCCTCTCACTCTTCTCACTGCTGGTCGGTGCCAGCGGCGCGCGCCGCGACCTCCCTCTGGTCCGCCAAGAGCAAGGTTTCGATCTGATCGGCCTGAGGGGATTGACCCATCAGTCGCGTACATGTGGTCTTGTCGGCGCTCGGGGGTCGCTGAGGTCATCGCCGGTTGCGGCAACGATCGTCGCCCGAATGGGCGGAGCCGCCGGCCTTCCGGGCACGGCGGCTCCGGTCGCCGGCCAATGCTTGCCGGCGACCAGAGCGTGACCCGAGCCGCAGGGCGAGAGGGCCGCCCAAGTCTCGCCTTTTGGCGCAACGATGCGCGGGTCGACAGTGTGCACACGCCTTGGAGCGGTGGCAGCGCGGCTATGTGTTTCTCGGCCCCGGGCCGCCGGCGTTGCTCGTGTCGTGCGCGAGCAGGCTACCGCTGCGCCGCGATCAGCAGGAGCATCGGCCAATCTAGAGCAGATTCCGATCAGACACGATTGTATCCGGCGGCAGCGAGGAAGTTCGAGCACTCGTTGGGAGTGAAGGTGGCCAGGGCCTGGGCGATGGCGGCCCAGAGGGCTTCGAGCGAGCGGGCCGCAGCCTTGCGCAGCGCGGCCTTGAGCTTGGCGAAGGCCATCTCGATGGGGTTGAGGTCGGGCGAGTAGGGGGGCAGGTAGAAGAGCCTGGCGCCGACGGCCTCGATCGCGGCGCGGATGCGGGAAGGCTTGTGGGCGGGCAGATTGTCCATCACGACGATGTCGCCAGGGCCGAGGGTCGGCGCGAGGAATTCTTGCACGTAGAGTGCGAACGCGGCGCCATCCATGGCGCCGTCGAGCACCATGGGTGCGGTCATGCCGGCGGCTCTGAGCGCTGCGACGAGCGTCGTCGTCTGCCAGTGGCCGTGCGGGATGGGCGCGATGCAGCGCTTCCCGCGTCGCGAGCGGCCGTAGAGGCGCGCCATCTTGGTGGAGGCTCCCGTCTCGTCGATGAACACCAGCCGGCCGATGTCGATCTCAGGTTGAAGGGCCCGCCATGCGGCGCGCTGGGCGGCTACGTCCGGCCGATCCTGCTCGCTGGCGTGCGCTGTTTTTTTTGAAGGTGATGGCGCGGCGATCGAAGAAGCGCCAAACCACACTCGGCACGAAGCGCTCGCCGTGCACCCCGAGCAGATGGCCGGCAATCTCGCCCAGCGTGATGTCCGGCCTGGCCTCGACCAAAGCCAGGATCTGCGCCGAATGGGCTTCGATCCGGGCAGACCGCCGGTCGCCGCCTTGCGGGCGCGCCTCGCAGCTGCCCGTCTCCTTCCACTGACGCACCAGCTCGACAACCGTGGAAGGCGCGACATCAAAACGCGCGGCCGCGGCCCGCCGGCTCATTCCCTCCTCCTCCACGGCCCGGATGATGCGACGGCGAAGGTCCAAAGACAGCGGTTTGGTCATGGGGGCTGGCCTCCTGCACCAGCCCTCAGCGTGAATCATGATTTGCCCGCCTTTGGGAATCCCCAATCCGATTCCGTCAGAGCGGAAAACGCTCTAGCTCTTCGGCCAGGCCGGTGTGATGCATGCGGTGAACGGCGCTTTGGAGAAGAGGTGACCTAGCGGCGAGTCCTGCATATCGTCGACCAAAGGTAATTGTGACGTTAAAAACGCTTCGGTAGCGAACAGTAGCGTTTGACGGAGGGGTGCTCCTGGACAGTGGGCGCCGCAACGCAGGGCTTCAATGGATACAACAACTGAACCGCAACAGAACCCTTGGGAGACAACCCGTAGGCAAGTCTTACTGCGAGACGGTTTCCGCTGCACGTCGTGCGGGGAGCTATTGGGGGAGGATGCCGTGCTGGGGCGAATGGGGACCGGCAACGGGCGATAGACCTCCTGTGACCAACCTGAATGCGGCAGCTAGAGCAGGTCCTTGCTCGGTTTGTGGGTGAAGCCGAGTTCGCCGATCTTGAGAAACACATCGTGGAGCACGAGGCTCAGCTCGGAGCGAGGGCGATCGAAGTTGCGGCTGTAGGGCTTCACCTCCCAGCCTTCGACGCGGGCCTTGTCGCCCCGGCTGCGGCATCCCCCGACCATGGAGTTTGCGGCTTGCGATTTGGTAATGCCGCCGCGTTGATAGTAAGCGGCGGCGTTGCGGGCAGCGCTCCAGACGATGTTGTACACCTGGGCGACCGAGAAATCCTCGAGCAATGACTGGAACGTGAGGATGGTCTTGTCGCCCGACGGCGGCTGCAGGTTATGCAGCTCACCCTGGTGCTGGAAAGTTTCCAGGCACTCGTGGAGGGCAAGCTCCTTCCAGAGCGCGAGAGCCTCGTCGGCAGTTGTCTCGGCACATGGCAACCAACACCCCTCACTCGCCATGCTGTCGATGGTGCGGAGCGCCTCCGGAATGAGTTCGACAGGGAGCATGGGAAACAGGCGGTAGCGGACCTTGAAGATGTAATGGGCGGTGACGCGCGTGAGCCCATCGTCGTACTCGAAGGCGTCGATTGGAGACTCGGCCGATACCGAGACCAGGCGACGGGCGCCAAGATGAGTAAAGATGGTCTTGGTGAGTTCGCTGGTCGGGGCGAGCGGACGCTCCTTTGAGAATGGGTTGCCAACCGCACCGTTCGTATCGCAGTGCGCATTGCGGTAGAGCGCCGTGACAAACACGGCGTCGCGCAATGTGAGCTGCTCAGCGAGATGTTGGACATTGGGGCTCTCCCACACTGGCATCGTGGGGTAGCCTTCGCGCACAAGTGCGCGCTTCATCTCGTCGATGGCAAGCCTGCGCTGCTCCGCACGTTGGCGGCAGTTGGCGCACTGGCACTGTTGGCGCGTATTCCCGGTGTCCAGGTGTCCGCAGCGCGGGCAATAGGCGGGGTCAGCGTAGCGGGAGGTCTTGCTCGGCATTTTTTGCCAGAGGCTGACCTCGCAGTAGGGGCACGTGACCGTGGCCACCACGCGTGGCGAGAACAGCTTGAACAGCTCTGATGGTCTGGCGTCAATGCCGAATTCGGTGACCAGATCGCTGGCCTTGGAGCCCGCGTAGTAGCGGGCAACGAGCGCCTCCAGGTGCTCGTCGGACAAGTGTGCCAGCTTGGGATGTTGGGCTGGTTTCATGCCCTTGATCTAGCGAAGCCAAAGCGATTCGGCACGCGGCAAGGCGATTGTGTGGAGATCGTGTGGATTGTCTGTGGAAATCGTCCTGCCGTGGCGATTAGCCGGCCAAAGGCAACGGGGCGAGTGCTTGGCGTGCAACCTCGGCCCGCAAGAACTCAAGCGTCTCGGGAGTAACGAGCGTCCTCGTCATCGGCACCTTGGCAACGATGTAGGGAGGATCGGCCGGGCCGGCAGAGATGACGTGTTCCCTGGCATGCGTGGTGTAGCCGGCGACCATGCGGAACATGGAATAGGCTAGCATGTCGACCGCGGCCAAAGGCGGTGCGGTCTTTTTGGAGGCAAAGCAGATTGTATCGAGCATCGGCCGATACTGAAGGAAGAGACCTTCTCGTTCCTGCTGGAAGATGCGAACAGCGTCGGCTGCGTTTGCGTGGCCATCCTCGAGGACGAGGGTAAGCGGCCAAGTCTCGGGCCGATCGCGCATGAACACGATTGCTTTCCACAGGCATATTCGGAAGGCGACACCGTATCGTGTGTCTGGCCGGGCTTTGCGCGGCAACGAGCCGTTGCGGTAGACGCGCTTGTAGTCCGCGTTCGATAGCTCGGAACAGAGGCCGACGGCCATGTTGTCGTCGGCAAGTCTGAGAAATTCGGCGTTGAACCTCTCTTTCTTCTTTCTCTCCCAGTCGCGAAAGTCGCCTTTGCCATGGCGAAACTTCCTGGCGTGGAAAACGCTCACACCATATGCGGCGAGAAGCTGGGAGAGCTGGAGTTGGTACAACGCCCACTGGTCGGGAGAAGCCATGAAGCACGCCATGATGGTCGCCGGTGATTGCTCACCGTGCGTACCGCTCTCGTCGAGGTATCCAATCATCGGCATGCAGAACCCGAATCAAACTGGGTGCAACTTTATCACAACGTAAAGTGCTCTGCGGGTTAGCGGTAGCTGTCAGGCCGCTTCGATGATCGGGAGGTCGAGGGTGCGGCCGTGATAAGGCTCGATTTCGCCGAGCTGACGGGCGTATCTGAGGATGCGGGCAGCGTCGCGCCTGCGGAATTTGCGGGCGCCCGTTGCTTTGAGACGCCCGAAGAACTCGGCGTCATGCTCGCTCAGATCAAACCGGTTTCTGTAACATCTCTCGACGAGAATGGAGAGAGCGAACCCTTCGACCCTTTCGTACCACATCGATGCGTCCCTCAGCTCGACCAGCTTCTCGCCCTGTCGTGTCGTGAGGTCGTCGGCCCAACCGGACATGTTTTCCAGGAAGTCAAGTTCCCAGTCGGTCCAGTCGATGTCCTTGAGTTTGAACAGGAACGTTGCAAGGTCTCGCGCGCGGCGCGGATCCTTCTGCAGGGCATTGACTTCTCGGTAGTCGGTCACGGGCGGCGCGCTGTTGGCAGCTTGTGCAAATCATTGCGGCTAGGACTAACAGCTCACGCACGGTAGGTGATTCGCCGACGGGACGCACGCTTGTCGAGCGCCGGCCATCAACGGGCGCGGCCCAGGGCCATCCTGGGACCGGGCGGCGTGACAGAATGGCCGTGGCGAGATGACAGCGAGGAGCAGCCTGACGCGTCGGCCTCCTCGCGGCGCCTCCTGGTCCTCTGACGGCGCAACATACCGCGCGCCTTGTTCGACGGCCGCACCGGTCGCGAACCGCGCTATCACGTCGCCATCGAGGACTCGCCGGAATGGGCCTATCGCTACGAAAGGCTGCGTCCCTTGCAAGGGTATCGGGGCGTCATGTGGACCGGCCCGAAACGGCGCAAACGTCGCGCGGCGCCCGACATGCCCTTCGAGCCGTGAGATGCGAGCGTTGCTGGGGCCTTGTCCGGAGCTCCCCGGACAGCAGGTACCCGCCCAACATGACGATTGTCCTTGGTGCGCGATCTTAGAATGCCTCGCGCTGCCGGTGTCGGCCCCCTATGATGATGCGCCTCCCAGCAAGTCCGGAGCACGCCCATGCCCCGCTTCGTCGCCGTCTACACCATGAAGCCGGAAGACGTCGCCGCCTTCCGCGCACGCCCCAAACCCGAGCAGGAGGCGATCGACAAGGCCGGCCTGAAGGCGTGGGAGGAGTGGGGCAAGCGCAACGCCGCCGCCATCGTCGCGACCGACGTCATGGTGGGCAAGACCAGGCGCGTCACCAAATCCGGCATCGCCGATGCGCAGAACCAGATCGCCGGCTTTCTGATCGTCGAAGCCGCCGACATCGCCGCCGCAGCCGGCCTCTTCCAGGACCACCCGCACATCAGCGTCTTTCCCGGCGACGGCATCGACGTGATGCCCGTCGTCACGGGGCCGCCAGAGGACTAGCCGCCATGAAGCAAGCAACAGCCAGGGTCGCCGCCAACTGGCGCCGCGTCTATGCCATGCCCGTCGCGAGCGTCTATCCCTCCTATGTTGCCAAGGCGGCGAAGAAGGGCCGCACCCGGGCCGAGGTCGACGAGATCTTCCGCTGGTTCACCGGTCGCAGCCAGGCCTGGCTGGAAGCCGAGCTTGCGAAGAAGACGAGCTTCGAGGATTTCTTCGCACACGCGCCGAAGATGAACCCGTCGCGCTTTCTGATCACCGGCGTCGTATGCGGCGTCCGCGTGGAGGAGATTCAGGAGCCGATGATGCGCGAGATCCGCTACCTCGACAAACTCATCGACGAACTCGCCAAGGGCAAGGCGATGGAAAAGATCATTCGCAAATAGCCTCGCGCGCTCGCAAGCTCGCTCGCGGTGGACCGCGGCGGCCTTACCGGTTCAGGATCCAAAGGATCACGCTCAAGACGACACTGACGATGAGTGAGGTGACGATGGGGATGTAGAGGCGGAAGTTCTCCCGCTCGATCACGATGTCGCCGGGCAGGCGCCCAAGGCCCAGTTTGGCGATCCAGGGCCACAGTACGCCGAGCACCGCGAGCACGATTCCTAACATGATGAGCAGTCGACCGAACGACATCAGCGCTTCCTCGCAGTGCGATGTGTCTCCTTCTCCAGGACAACGTCCTCGGCCCGCTTGTCTTCGCGAAGCCCGAGAAATACCGGATGGCGCATCTCGCCAGCCGACGTCCACTCCGTGAACTTGACCTCGGCGACGAGCTGCGGCTTGACCCAGGTTGTGACCGCCTCGTCCTTCACGCGCTCCGCGAACGGCGAGGCCGATGTGCGCAGTTTCGCAAGCTTGCCGTGCAACTCTTCCAGCATGGCATGCGAGAAGCCGGTGCCGACATGGCCGATATAGCGCCACGCCTTGCCGTCGCGGAGAGCTAGCACCAACGCGCCAAAGCGCGGCCGCGACCCGCGCGGGGCAGTGAAGCCGGTGATCACGGCTTCCTGCCGCTTGCCGGTCTTGATCTTCAGCCCGTCCTTAGTGCGCGTGCCCGAAAGATATTTGCTCTTCGCGCGCTTGGCCATGATGCCTTCGAGGCCGCGGCTCGAAGCCTCCTTGAACAGCTTCTTCCCGTGCTCTGGCCAGTGCTCGCTATAGATGAGCAGCGGATCCTCGGGCAGGACCGTCCGCAGCCGCTCCTTGCGGTCGACCAGTGGCAGCCCGCGCAAGTCCTTGCCATCCAGGGCCATCAGGTCGAAGACGCAGTAGTGAAGATTGGTCGTGGTGCGCAGCGCATTCTGCAGCAGCTGGAAGCGGGAGATGCCGTGCGCATCGAACGCGACCAGCTCTCCATCGATGACGCAATCGCGCCTGGCCTTCTCGAGCGCCTTGGCGATCGGTTTGCAGCTGTCGCTCACGATCACGCCGTTGCGCGAGTGGAGCGTGACGCTGCGCTTCTCGATGCTGGCGACAAGCCGGAAGCCGTCCCATTTCGTCTCAAAGACCCAACCGGGATCATCGAAGGGCGCATCGATCAGCGTGGCCAGCATGGGCTGCAGGTGCTTGGGAAGCTTGGACTCTCGTGGCATGGTTCAGCGCATGGCAAAATCCGCTGGCAAAGCCCGAGCCTCGCCTGAGAGGCCGCGCCGCGTACAGCTTCGGCGCGAAAAGGGTTGGCGCATGCCTGCCAACACCGTGAAGGTCGACCGGACTACGCAGTTTGGCAACCCGTTCTCCGTGAAGGAGTACGGCCATGATCGCGCCGTCGCCCTGCATCGCGCCTGGCTGACCGGAAAGTCCATAGGCAAGGAACAATCGGCGGAGCTCAGGCTACGGCGCAAAGCCGTGCTGGAGGCTCTGCCGGCATTGCGCGGCAAGAACCTGGCGTGCTGGTGTCCGCTGCCCGCGCGCGGCGAGCCCGACAACTGTCATGCGGCTCTACTGCTGGAGTTGGCCAACCCGAAGCGCGGAGCCACGAAAGCGTCCAAGACGAGAAACACATGAGCCGCAAACTTGTGAATGCCATCTGCCGGAAATTTCCCGGCGCCGAGGTGTCCGATCCTTGGGGCGGAGGCCACGATGCCTGGAAGGTTGGCGGCAAGATGTTCGCCTGCATCGGCGCCGTCATGCCGGGTGTCTCGGTCAAGACGGATAGCGTCGAGACGGCGCAAATGCTGATCGACGCCGGCGTCGGAGTGAGGGCGCCCTACTTCCACCGCTCATGGGTGAACCTGCCTTGGGCCACATCCGAGGATGAGCTTCGCCACCGGCTGACCGCGTCATATAGGCTGGTCCGTTCCAGCCTGACGAAGAAGGTGCAGGCCGGGCTCGATCCGCTTGAACCAGCAGCACCACCGCACTCGCCGATTGGGCCACAGGATCGGAAACGTCGCCGGAGCGTCCCAATCCGCTCGTAGCCCACCCACTTGTCCCAGGATATGCGAGCGCTGAGAGACCGTTTGAAAACGGGGTGGCGGTTTGAGGCGGTCCATGATTCCAGCTCTGCAGGGAATCGGGCCGGATGGCCGCTGGTGTTGGGGCACCTCAAGCGTCCGCTGTTGGACCAGGCGACACCTTGGAGATTGGAAACATGGCGCTCAAGCGGATGGACAACGTAGGAATCGTCGTCGAAGACCTCGGAGGGACGATTGATTTCTTTCGCGAGCTCGGCCTCGAGCTCGAAGGGCGGGCCACGATCGAAGGAGAATGGGCCGGACGCGTCACTGGACTGGGCGATCAGCGGGTCGAGATTGCCATGATGCGCACACCGGACGGCCACAACCGGCTCGAGCTCTCCCGCTTCCTCACGCCGCCTGTCGTCGCAGATCACCGGAACGCTCCGGTCAACGCCCTAGGCTACCTCCGCGTCATGTTCGCCGTGGATGACATCGACGACACGCTTGCAAGGCTGCGCACGCGCGGCGCGCAGCTCGTCGGCGAAGTCGTCCAGTACAAAGACGCGTATCGGCTCTGCTACATCCGTGGGCCCGAAGGGCTTCTCATCGGACTTGCCCAAGAACTCAGCTGAGCGCAATACGAAAGACTTTGAGCTAGGGCTCGCGCATGCGTTTGCGGAAATCCGCCACAGCGCGTCCAGCGAGCCTCCCGAGCTTGGACGCCTTTGTCTCGGGCTCGCGCTCCGCCTGTCCGGCTTCGACCTCCGCCAACCAGAGGCGCAGCTTGGCGCGGTCATCGTGCGAAAGCTTTGCGATGGCCTGTTGGATCTCTTCCAGGGTCATTCATGGAGAATAGCACTTCGAGCGCGCGGCCTGAACACGGCACGATCCACTGAACCTACGGCTCTCTCGGCTTCTATTGGTCACAGATTCTTCTCAGCGAGCGGCCGGAAATCATCGGGTACCGATCGCGCGATGCCCAACGCGACCGGTCCGTAGCCGATGGCCTCCCATCCGAAGCGATCGCGAACGGCATCGACCGCGCGGTCGGCGCCCCAACGCGCCACGCCGCTCTTGGAGCCGGGACGGCACCGCTCATCCTCCGATCCGATCGGCAGCTCGAGCTGCAGGGTCGGATGTTCCTCTAGATTCGAGACCGAAATTGCCAGCAACGAGATGGTCTTCTCCTGCGGGTGATCCGCCAGGGCCGTATGGACCAGTGCCTCAGCGATCTCGGCGAGCATTCTCGTTGCGGAGATTGGCGCTGGCAGCGTTACCGAGCGGGTGACCGAGCGCATATTCGCAAAGCGCACGCGCGCCGTCACCGTCCGTCCCGGTCGCGATTTGGCGCGAAGCCGGGTGGCGACCCTGTCGGCAAGGTGGAGGAGCGTCGGCCGAATGACCCGCACCTCGACAGGCTTTCTGCCAAGCGCGGACTGGGCCCCGGCCGAGTGCGACCGCGGCTGCGTTCTGACTTCGCGCGGATCGCGGTTCCACGCCAGCGCGGAGAGCTTTTGGCCCAACGCAGGCCCGAGAAGGGTCTCGAGCCGCCACGGCTGAACATGCGCCAGCTGTCCGATCGTGGCCACACCAGCATCGGCCAGCCGCGCCTTGGTGACGGGGCCGACACCCCACATCAGGTCGACCGGCAGGTCGTGAAGAAAAGCGAGCTCCGACTTCGGATCGACCACCACCAGCCCGTCCGGCTTGGCGACCTGCGAGGCGATCTTGGCGAGGTGCTTGGTGCGCGCCACGCCCACGGAGATGGGGAGTCCCAGCTCTATCCGCACTCGTCGGCGTATCTCTGCTGCAATCTCGACCGGCTGACCAAACAGGCGCTCACACCCGGCGACGTCGGCAAAGGCTTCGTCAATGGAGAGGCGTTCTACGAGCGGAGTGAAGTCGCCCAGCACCTCCATCGCGGCATCGCCGAGGCGTTGGTATTCATTGAAGTTGCCGCCAACGAATTGCAGCTGCGGGCACAGCTCGCGAGCGCGTCGCCCGGACATGCCGCCGCGCACGCCGAACGCCTTGGCTTCATAAGAGGCGGCGAGCACGACTCCGCCGCCCACGGCGATGGGCTTGCCGCGCAGGGACGGGTCGAGCAGCTGCTCGACCGAGGCGTAGAAAGCGTCCAGGTCCGCATGCAGGATCGTGCCGGAAAGCATCTCGCCGGGCTGGTTCATGGCCCGCCATCCCGATCAACGTCGCGCTTCAGGCCTCTCCCACTGGGCAATCTGCAGCGAAGGCTCGACGCGTCGCTGGTCGACCCTCATCGCCTGGGCCTGCATGAGTTGGAAAGCGGCCGCATCGCCATGTTCGGCCCTGGCGCGGGCTACGGTATTCAGGGCGTCGTGCAGCCATTGCCACTCCCGGGCGACCTCTGCCTCTCGCGCCCGCAATTCAGCCAGGCTTTCCATTGCGAAAGCTCCATGCATGTTCCCTATTTGTTCTGTACCTCTATTCTATCTGTGTGTCCAGACCTCTGAAGTCATCGAGCCCCTTGATTGCCTCCTTGGCCGGGAGCGAGGCTGAGCGCTGAGTGACCGAGCGATCGGAGAACCGGTTGATACGAGTGATCGACATCGAAACCACCGGCATCGATCCCGCGACGGATGCGATCATCGAGATTGCAAGCGTGGACATGGTGCGGGACGGCGGGATCACGAATGCCATGGACACGCTGGTGCGACCAACCAAGCCGATCCCGCCAGGCGCCTCGGCCGTACATCACATCGTCGACGAGGATGTTGCGAATGCGCCCGCATTCAGCGAGGTCATCGACCGCTTCAAGGGGGCTGACTTCTATGTCGCCCACAACTGCGAATTCGAGCGGAGCTTCTTCGCCGCTCAGGGCGTAGACCTTGGTCCGTGGATCTGTACGTACAAATGCGCGCTGCGGGTCTGGCCCCAGCTCGAAGGGCACTCGAACCAGGAGCTGCGCTACGCGCTCGGTCGCGCGACACCTTTTCCTGGGTTCGAACGGGGCTCGATTTCGCCGCATCGTGCGGCCTTTGACGTTGTCGTGACGGCAGCGATCTTCGAGGAGCTGATCAAGAAGGCACGTTGGAACGAGCTGGTGCAGTGGTCGACGGAGCCGGCGCTTCACGCGCGGTTTCACTTCGGCAAGTACCGCGGCCAGCGCTTTGCCGACATCGCCGTCAGCGACCCCGAGTACCTGCAATGGATCGTCGACAAATCTGAGCTCGAGGAAGGCATCAAGTACAGCGCGCGCCATTGGCTGGCAGCGGTCGGCCGATAGGGCAGTTCGGCATGCTGGCCAGGAGATGGCCGGGTCAGAGAACTGTCGATTGGAGACTCAGTGCAAGAGGGCGCCTCTGGAGGCAGGTGCCGTCAACGTTGGGGCCGGAGAACCGGTATGTCGCATGATGAGGCCCGAGGCGTGGTGATGAGCCGCCAAGTTGGCGAAGAGAGAGCGGTTTTCACAACAATCGACCGCTGTCGGGACATGCTTGGTGCGCAAAGGGCGGCTTGCTGTGCTATTTTTGGGTCTGTTCCCGCCTTGTTCTGATCGTCGTTTCTGCGGGTTGGCCGGCTGTTTTGTACCGGGCTTTCGGCATCCACACGGGAGGGATGGAATGACCGAGCAGGCGATATTCGAGAGGGCGCGTTGGCTTCGGGACCTGTCGCGCTTCCTTCCACTCAAGAGCCAGTTTGTCCTTTCTGGCAACGTCCGGGATCTCCAGATCGTGGAGACGGCGCCTGGTTCATTTGCTGCGGTACCTCTTGCGCAAGCCGTGCATCAGGAGCTCAGGGCCGCCGAATATGGCGCGACCTTGACATACGACCTGGTCTCGGGTTTCAGCCCTGTCGGCAGTAGCGAGGGAGAGATTGCTGCCGGACGCCAGGTGATGGATCGTCTTGGGCTTGGTGGTGGCGACGCGAACACGCCCGCCGGCTCGGCGGTTCTTCTGGAGGTAGTAACGCGGCTTGTTGCGCTTGACGGTCCTCCCGTCGGACTGATCGTGGATTTTGCTTCGCGCCTGGTGGTCCGCGCGGAGGCAATGAGCGAGGCCGAGCAGCGCTTGTTCGCCAACGCGCTGGTTCAAAGCCACCGGGCGCGCCCTCGCCCTGCTGGGGCGAACAGAGCGCCGGCTTTCAATACGATCATCTGGGTGGTGGAGCGGGAGGGCAGCTTGCCTGACTGGCTCATCATCGACAATCCGCGCCTACGACATATCCCGGTCGCCAAGCCGGACAGCCATGCAAGGGCCGTGGTCGCGCCGCAGCTGTTGCGGAACATGCCGGAAGGCTCCTCTCTCCCGGGCGAACAGAGCGCCCAGATGGTGCGGGATTTCGTAGATCAGACTGAGGGGCTGCTGCTGGTCGATCTCACCGCCATTGCGCAACTGGCGCGGCGCGAAAACATCGTGGTCGGGAAGATCGGCGATGCCATCCGCAACTACAAGGTGGGCGTGACCGAGGATCCCTGGCTGAAGATACCAAGGCGCAGAATCAGCGACGGCGAGCGCTTCATCAAGGATCGGGTGAAGGGTCAGGACCACGCCGTAGTGCACATGATGGATATCATCAAGCGTGCGGTAACGGGGGTAGGTGCCAACCGCCGGGGCGGACGGCCGCGCGGTGTCGCATTTCTCGCCGGGCCGACCGGCGTCGGCAAGACGGAACTGGCCAAGACGGTGACGAGCCTGCTCTTCAACGACGAGAGCTCGTACATCCGTTTTGACATGTCGGAGTTCAGCGCGGAGCACGCCGATCAGCGGTTGATCGGTGCGCCGCCCGGTTATGTCGGGTATGACGCCGGCGGCGAACTGACCAATGCGATCCGGGAAAAGCCATTCAGCGTGGTGCTGTTCGACGAGGTCGAGAAGGCGCATCCACGTATCCTCGACAAATTCCTGCAGGTGCTCGACGACGGGGTTCTGACCTCTGGTCGCGGCGAGCGCGTGTATTTTTCCGAAGCTCTGATCCTGTTCACGTCCAATCTGGGTATCTACCGGCTCAACGAGCTGGGAGACCGCGTGCTGAACGTCGCTCCGACCGAGGAGTATACGAGCGTTCAGCAGAAGGTCAGGAGCGAGATCGACCGTCACTTCAAACAGGTGATCAACAGGCCGGAGCTTCTGAACCGCATGGGCGAGAACATCATCGTGTTCGACTTCATTCGGGAAGGCATAGCCGCAGAGATTTTCGAGACCATGCTGACGGGCACGCTTAGGGATGCGGCCAGTCGGGATATCGAGATCGAGATCAGTGACACCGCGCGATCGGAGCTGCGCAAGCTTTGCCTCGCGGATCTGTCAAACGGCGGCCGCGGCATCCGCAATAAGGTCGAGGTGCATTTGGTCAATCCACTGGCGCGCGCCCTGTTCGACAGCGGTGTGAAGCCGGGTGGACGCGCGCTCATCTCCTCGATCAGGTCCGGAAAGGTCACCGAGCTCGAACTACGAGAGGTGCGGCCGTGAGGATCGCCATCTCGCGCGTGCATTTTCCTGTGACGACTCTGGGTCCCGGCCGGCGGCTGGGGATCTGGTTCCAGGGCTGCTCCATCCGCTGTCCCGGATGCATCTCCGCCGATACCTGGGCCGCGGACAGGAGCTGGCTGGAGTTGGCAGAACTGCTTGGACGAATCGGGACCTGGCTGGATCGAACAGAGGGCATCACCATCTCCGGAGGCGAGCCCTTCGATCAGGCCGACGCGCTGGGCGCGTTGTTGCGCAGCCTGCGCGAGCGCACTGCAGCCGACATTCTCGTCTATAGCGGCTATGCCTTTGAACGGCTGGAGCGATCGCTCACTGCGTTCGAAGGCCTCATCGATGCGCTGATCACGGAGCCTTTTGTCGTTGAAGCGCCGCAAACGCTGCCGCTTAGGGGCAGCGACAATCAACGGTTGCACAGGCTGACGGCACTAGGGCGCTCGCGGTTCGCCGACCATGATGAGCCGGCCTCCGAAGGCAGTGCTTTCGATGTCATGTTTGATGAGGATGGGACGGTTTGGCTGGCGGGGATTCCGCGACGCGGCGATTTTGAGCGGCTGAGGGAGGAACTCGGGCGGCTCGGGCACCATGCCATGACCACGGAAGATGCTTCGCCGCGTCGGGGGACGCGCGGCTCATGAGCGAGAAGATCTGCCCGGACTGCGGTCAGCGCCGCCCCCAAAATGAGATCTTCTGTCTGACGATCCGCAGCGGGCGCGAGTGCGGATGGAACCTGACCGATGTTCCTGTCGACGTCGCGTTGCCGGCGACGCCGAACGGGCCGCGGGCATCGGTCAGTGTGTGTTCGAACGGACACCGGCTCAATCCCGGGGATTACATTTGCAGCATCTGCGGCGCGGATCCCTGCGGCCGGGAGAATCCCGAGCAGCCGGGAGGAATGGGCGAGGAAGGTCAGGCACCCTACGAGCCAGAACAAGCCACCGTAATCGGAGGGTGGGAGGTGGTGTCGCGGCTCGTTGGCGCTGGTGTGATCGAGTGCTTCCATGTCTCCCGCGACGGGACGAAAGGAATTCTTACGCTGTACTCTGCAAACGTGCCGTCGGATCCGGCCGTCGATGCCGCAGTTGATGCGCTTGCGCCATGTGTTACCGCCAGGGTGGTGGCGCGTGGCGAGCATGAGGGCCGCCGATACGAAGTCGTGGAATCGGCCGACGGAAGAACCCTCGCGGAAGTTGCGATAGCGACTGATGAGAGTGCCGAGTTCCGGCGGAGCGTGCACGCACTCGGTGCAAGCATCCATGCGATGTCACGGGCGGGGTTGCGGCACCGGGACTTGCGCCCGGAGGCGATCATTCCCGGCCCGGACGAGCGCGGGTACACCATCTGCCGCTTCGGCTTCGCAAAGTTGTCCTCGCACGATCTCGATACGGCCGAGCCGCAGGAGCTAAGTCGCTACAGCGCTCCGGAGCTCCTGGCGGGGGCGGTATCTCCCGCATCCGACTGGTGGAGCCTTGGTGTCATTCTTCTCGAAAAGCTGACACAAGGCGCCTGCTTCGATGGCATCAGCGATCAGGCGTTCCTGATGAATGTTATCGCCAACGGAGCCGATATACCCGCCGGGCTGGGCGAGGAGGCTCGCCTGCTCCTGCGCGGACTGCTCGCCCGCGACCGACACGAGCGTTGGGGTTGGGAGGATATCGAAGCGTGGACAAGGGGAGAGCCGCGTTCCGCCCCGGAGGAGGGCAAGCCGCGAGACGATGCGGAAGCAGGCGCCATCGAGCTTGGTGGCAAAGCATACAGGGCGCCGTCCAAATACGCGCTCGCCGCAGGACGTGCAGAAAATTGGGCGGAGGCGCGCGATCAACTGGCGCGCGGAGTGGTCCTGACATGGATGGAGGACTTCCCGACAGGTGAGGCTATGCGATCAGCCATCCGCACGCTGATCCGCCGCGACGGCCTGGACGACGACACGCGCCTGATGCTCGGCCTCAAGATCCTGAATCGGGACATGCCGCTGGTGCGCAGCGGCGAGCTCGTTACACCGGGTTGGCTGCTGCAGCACCCGGCGGAGGGCTATGCGCTCATCGGTGGAGGCGCGCCGGCGCTTCTGGAGCAACTCGGTCTCGAGCCATGGCTCGTGCAGCTCCATAAGCGGGAAGCGGATGTGCGCCGCCGTGCGGGCACATTCGACATCGAGCTCGACGAGCAGCGGCTCCGCGTGAACCTGCTTTGCACGTCGCGGCACCGTCTCGACGAGCTTTGGCGGGAATTGCGGCGCGACGTGCCCGATAGCGATCACCGAGGACTGGCGTCGCTCATGGACCGGCCGCAGTTGTCGGAAGAGGACGTGCTGATACTCCTGTCGGCCGGCAGCGGGCAATTCCGCCCGCTCCAAGAAGTGCTGCGCGAGGCGTCGGAACTGGCCCGCAAGGAAGAAGTGGCGGACTTCGACGAAAGCGCCGCCGCTCAGCTGTTCGGCCAATCGCGGCGCGAGATCATGCAGCAGGTGGCGGGACGCGTTGAGAACTTCGCCCGCTGCGGCATGCAGCGGATTGACGAATGGGTGGACCAGTTCCGGCTTGAGAGGAGGACGACGCTCGCCCGGGCGGCTGTCATCCTGGCCGTCCCCGTGGAGAGCTGGCGGCGGCCTCCGGGTCAGGAATATGTCTCGCAGCTGCTGGGGTTTTTCGAGAAGCGCGTCAACGTCTCCGTGTCGCGCGGCGTGCTCGCGCGCATGACCATCACGAAGACGAGTCCCCGGCTCGATCTGACGGAAATCGGCAGCGAGAGGGAAAGGGCGGAGCGGCTACTGGGGCGCATCCTTGAGCGCTCGGACATGGCAGTGCAGCTTGATCCGGCCGTGTTCGCTGCGAACCCTGATCTGGAGCACAGGCTGCGGACGCTGGTGAGCCGCGCCGAGCTGCTTCGTCGGGAGGCCGGGATCGACGGGCTCTACATGGGGTTTCCCTTTGTCCTCGCCCAGCCGCGCGGAGAAAGCGTCAAGTCCCGGATCGCGCCCGCGCTGCTCTGGCCAATCCGGATCGGCAGCGAAGTCGGCCAGCGCGGCAGGTTCACACTAGCCTTCGATCGGGACCGTGAAGAAGTCCGGATCAATCCGGCGTTGCAGAACCTCTTCGGCCCCAACGAACTGGCAAGATGGGAGACCGCGCGCGATAACATCCTGGCCGGTGCGACGGGGGCGCGCGCGGTCATGGATGAACTCGGGCACCTAGCGACAACGGTCCGGCAAGGCCCGCTGGCGCGGCTTCCCAGTCCCGACGTGCGTGTGGCGCCGGGCTCCATCGAGCTGGCACCGGCGGCGGTGCTGTTTCACGTAACGTTTGTCGGCCAGGCGATTGTCGAGGATATCCGGCAGATGAAATCCATCCCGCCGGCCGGAACCAATCTCGAATCGCTCCTCAGAGTGCCGGACGCGGCACAGGAGATAGAGCACCCGCGGGATGCCGGCGATGACATCGACCGCTACGCCACAGCCGAAAGCGATCCGACGCAGGACGCGGCCGTGGTGATGGCGAGAAGCGGTCCGGGTCTCGTCATCGAGGGACCGCCGGGGACGGGGAAGAGCCAGACCATCGTCAACATGGTCGCGGACGGGATCGGCAGAAAGAAGAGCATCCTGATTATCTGCCAGAAGCAAGCCGCGCTCGATGTGGTCTGCAAGCGACTCTATCGCGAGGGTCTGAGCGAGCGGTTGGTCATGGTCACCGATGTCGGAAAGGACCGGAGGACGGTCATCCAGGCGGTGCGGGAACAGGTCGAATCGATCCTGGCAAACGGAGCGCCCGATGGATCCTGGCAGCGCAAGCGGAAAGCAGTGCTCGACCAGATCAGGCGGCTTGAAGACAGCCTGAACACACACCAGCAGGCGCTTCATGCCCGGGACGACGTATCAGGGCGGACCTACCGCGAGCTGGTCTCAGAGCTGGTTGCTCTAGAGAGTGAAGGCGTAGCAGGCGAGTGTCTGGAATTGCGCGAAGAACTTGGCTTGATGCGAGCGGAGCCGGCACAGGAGGTCACCGAGACATGCGCCTCGCTTGCTCCCTTGTGGCTGCCCGCTGAGTTCGAAGGCAGCCCTCTCGTGGGCCTTAAGGTCTTCGGCTGGGACCAGGCGACACTCGCTGGTTTCCATAAGGATCTAGGGGCGTTGCGGTACGCAGAGAGCAAGCGACCGGTGATCGTCCGGCGGACTCCTGGGATGATCGAGTTCGAAGACGCCGGGGTGGCGCGGCAATGGGCGGACGATGCGCGTGACCGTCTGTGTGCGCTGGGCGGCAACGAGCGGCAGGAGCTGGCCCACTTTGTCGACCTGTTCATGCCCGACGGACCACGCAAAGCGGGCGGCACGGAACTGATCCGAAGCCTGTCCGAGTTGTGGAAGGAACTGTCCTCGCTGGCCGGGCAACGTGAACACCCGGCCCTCGACGGCATCATCGCCGCTCAGTGCGATTCAGATCTGAAGCGCTGGATCGAGACTGCGGTCGCTGCGACGCGGGACGCTTCGGGGCTACGGCGATTGAGCCCGGCGAGATTTCTCAGTCGCCGCCGTCTCAGGCGCTTTCTGCAGCCCAGCGGCACGTCCTTAGACGAGACGCTCATGCAGGACTATCTGGCCCGTGCGCAGCTGGAGACGCACTTGCGCACGCTTCGCACGAAGACGGGGCGCATCTACGACGCGCTTGGATTCGCGCAAGTGGAACTCCGCGGTACGTCAGCCGGTGAGCTGACGCAGCATGTCGCCTGGCTCAGGGCGATGCTCGGGAGGGTCGCGGCTCTGGCCCCTCTGATCGCCGCCTCGCCCGCGGTGGCGCAGACCCTGGCGGCGGCCAAGGCCACGGACACCGACGCGCTCATCAGACATTTCGCGGACGTGGATGCGGCCGTCGCGAGAAGTGACGCGCGGAGCGCGAGCCGTCGGGCCCTTGCGGCGATGGAGCGTTGGTGCGAGCCGGATTGGATCCGGGCCTGCGAGGCTCTCATCGCAAGAGACCGTGGGACTGATCCGGTGCTCGAGCCGGTGGTCAGCGCTCTAGGCACGCTCCCGGCCTATCAGCAGTACCGCATGCGCGCGCGGAATCTCACCCCGGAAACCGCGGCTCTGCTGGCGGCCTTGCGGCTACTTGCACCCGAACTGCGCCGGGTCCCACCCGACAAGCTAAGCGAAGCGGTGCGCAGGGTTCTTCGCCGCGAAGCCTGTCTTGGCTGGAAGACACGACTGGAGCAAATGAGTCCCCCGCTGCTGCTTGAACGGAGCGAGATCGAAGAGCGGGTCAGGAGCCTGGCGGAGGCCGAAGCGGCACTTCGCGAGCTGAACAAGAAGGCGATCACCGCGAACATCGAGACGCGGCGGCTGGGAACGCGGGAGAAATGGGAGGACATCACGCGCTTCACGGGGCCGAGGCGGCGGACGCTACGCGAGTTCGTGGATATGGGCTGGGATATCGGCCTCAGCGAGCTGCGTCCCGTCTGGCTGATGGGACCGGATGTGGCCAGCCGGATGCTTCCCCTGCGGCCCATCTTCGACCTTGTGATCTATGACGAAGCCTCGCAAATGCCCGTGGAGTTCGCGCTGCCGTCCCTGTTCCGCGGCAAGGCCGTGGTGGTGAGCGGTGACGACAAGCAGCTGCCGCCAACGTCCTTCTTCGCGAACCGGGTTGATAGTGATGAGGAAGAAACTCCTGAGTTCGGCGAGGCGGAAGATGTGAGCGAAGAAGAGCGGCGGGCCGCAACAGAGAGCTGGAACAGGCGCGAGATCAAGGATTACCCGAACCTGCTGGAGCTCTCGAAGTCGGTCCTGCGCAAGGTCATGCTGAAGGTGCACTACCGGTCGGCCTACCGCGAACTGATCGCGTTCTCGAACAACGCCTTCTATGACGGAGCGCTCAACGTTCCTGTGCGCCATCCGGCGGCCGAGGTAGATCGCGCACGGCCGATCGAGGTGGTGCGAGTCGACGGGCTCTATGAGGATCGAACAAATGAAGACGAGGCCCAGAAAGTCGTCAGCCTGCTGGCCCGTATTTGGAAGGAGGCGGGACCGCCGTCGATCGGGATCGTGACGTTCAACCGCGACCAAGCTGATCTGATCGAGCAGCGACTTGAGGAACGCGCCGAGGAAGATGGAGCATTCCGGGCCGCGTACCGCCGGGAGCTGGGCCGGACCGAGCACGGCGAGGACATGAGGTTTTTCGTCAAGAACGTCGAGAACGTGCAGGGCGACGAGCGGGACCACATCATCTTTTCCACGACGTTTGGGCGCAATCGGGACGGGGCTTTCCGGCGCTATTTCGGGGTGCTCGGACAGGGCGGCGGCGAGCGCCGCCTGAATGTGGCGGTGACGCGCGCGCGCAGGAAAATAACGGTGCTCACCTCCATGCCCGTTGCTGAGATTGCGGAGGCCCTGGCGGCCGGAGCCAAACCGCAGCAGCCCAGGGACTATCTGCAGCTGTATCTGGCCTATGTCGCGGCGCTCTCGACCCGTGAATATGCAACAGCGCACCGCCTGCTGGCTCAGGTGCTCAAGGATGGCGCGCGTGCCGACCCGTCATCGGTGGCGGAACTGGACGGCTTCGCACGTTCGGTGGAGTCATACGTGAAAGCGCTTGGGCTGACGCCTGAGGTGGCAAACGACCAAAGCGCATTCGGGATCGATTTCGCGGTCCGGCATCCCGCGCGTGAAACCTACGGCATCGGCATCGAGTGCGAGGGGCACCGCCATGCCATCCTGGCGCGTGCGAGAGCCCGGGAGATCTGGCGGCGCACCGAGATGCGCAAGTCCATTCCGTTCATTCACCGCGTTTCGCTGCGGGGTTGGTACCATGAGCGTGAAGCGGAGCAGTCCCGCCTGCGCAGCGCGATCGAGCAGGCTCTGGCATAGGGGATGGCGATGAGCGGGCCAAAGGTCGTCAGGATCGTCACGCGGGAAGAGATCATTGCCATTTGCCAGGACCATCTGGCCCAGCTGGAGGTGGCCCTGCAGAGATGGGAAAGAGTGGGGCGGCGTAACCGGCTCCTTGGCGATGGGGACGTCGAGAGTGCACGCAAGCGGCAGGCCGAACTGCGCGCGCTGCTGGCGGCGGACCGGTTCACAGAGTTGCAAAAGCAGGTTCCCGACGAAATCGCATATCTTCAGGCCGATACAGAGCGGCGCCTGAGCGAAGCTGCCTCGAAGGCGGCATCGTCGCGGCTGTATGGGTCGCGGCTCGCCGACCTGGCGCGGCAGGCACTGGAAAAATGTGCGCGCGGGCAAAAGCCGCTGACGGAGGCGCTCAGACGCGAGCTTGAAGCGGTCGTTCAGGCGAGCGGCAGAGACCAACAGAGAGCGGAAAAGGCACTCGCACAGTCTTTGGCCGCAGATATGGCTGTCGGCCCAGCAGCGGTGACGCCAGAGCAGCGCGCTCTAGCCGAGCGGTTACGCGGAGGTGAGCAAACTCAATCGCTTGAGGAGTGGTTGCAGGGCACGCTTCCGGAAGCGCATGCACGGGCTCTCAAGGCAGATCAGGCGATCGAGGAGCTATCCCTGATCGGGGGCGAGAAGGACGCTGCGCCACTCGCAGCACGCTACCGTGCCATTCTGGCCGAACCAGCGGGGCGACGCCGTCAGATGCTGCTGGATACGCTGATGCTCGACGCGGTCGGCGCGCTGGCAGATGCGAAGGCGCGGGCCGAGGAGCTCCGGTCGCTCGAGCAGAAGGCCGCTTTGCTTTCGTCCATTGAGACAGACGAAGCGAAAGGGTTGGCAGAGAGAGTCTCGGCGGCTCTCGCCGGACGCGACACGGTGGCGGCGCAAGCGCTGATCAAAGAGGTGGCAGCCGTAGTCGAGCAGGAACGCAAGGCGCTGGCTGCCAGGGCGCAGCGATCGGCGATTGTTAATGCTCTCAAGGCTCTCGGGTACGAGGCCCGGGAGGGGATGCAGACCGCGGTCGCGCAGGACGGCAGCGTGATCGTGCGCCGGGCCGCGAACGCGGAGATGGGCGTCCAAGTAAGCGGCATGCACGGCGGGGGGCGCGTACAGTTCAGGCCGGTGAGATTCGGCGCGTCGTCATCGGCGGGGGACACTCGTAAGGATCGGGATATCGAGACGATCTGGTGCTCGGATTTTGAGCGCCTGAAAGTGAGATTCCATGCGGAGGAAGGAAGCCTCAAGGTCGAGCAGGCCCGGCCCGTGGGCGAGGTTCCTGTCCTCTTTGTTAGCGACAGTGCCGCCGAGAGTGACCGTCGCCCCGACCTAGGCACACCTCAACGGGCGCGCTCGCGGACGTAGCGACAAGTGGGATCGGAGCAGCGGCATTCGTTCGCGGAAGGGCAACGGATGCGCCGTCGTTTTGGAAGCCGTCTGTCACCCGCCCGTTGAAAGACACCCAAGGGGCGCTGCCTTCGAAGCTGGCCGATAGGCCGCTGGTCTTGGCCTTGAGGTGGTTGAGGGCCACTAGGTCCGATGACGACCGATGGTCTGGAACACTATGAGGCCGGGCCAATGGATTTTTGGTGCGAGCCTAACCTTCTATAAGATGAAGGGGGGAGGATTCGGCCATGCGGGTTTCCGGAGACGGCTTCGCGCTGAGCGCGACCGATCTGGTTGGCTATCTCAACTGCCGGCATTTGTCGGACCTTGATCGGGCCGTGGCGGAAGGCGCGCGCCAGAAGCCCAAAACCTGGAATCCGTTGCTGGAGGTGCTGTGGGAGCGCGGGGCAATTCACGAGCAGAACTATGTCGAGCACCTGAAAGCGAGCGGACTCGACGTCGTCCGTATCGACGGCATCGATGTGAGCACCGACGCGGTGGCGGCGACCATCGAGGCGATGCAGCGCGGCGTATCGGTTATCGTTCAGGGGGCTCTGGCCAGCGGCAAGTGGAGCGGGCGCGCCGATATACTGAAGCGGGTCGAGGGTCAAAGCCAGTTCGGCGATTGGTCCTATGAGCCGATCGACACCAAGCTGGCGCGCGAGACCAAGGCCGGGGCGATCCTGCAACTCTGCGTCTATGCCGATCTGCTGACGCATGCACAGGGCAGCGCACCGCAATACATGCACGTCGTAGCGCCTTGGACCGACTTCAAGCCGTCTCACTATCGCTACGGCGACTACGCAGCGTACTTCCGGCGTGTACAGCGAGGGCTCGAAGCCTCACTGATGGACCAGCCGTCGGCCGCAAACTATCCGGATCCCAAGGAGCATTGCGATGTCTGCCGGTGGTGGGAGACGTGCGAGAAACGGCGCCGGGATGACGATCACCTGTGTCTCGTGGCCGGCATTAGCAAGGTCCAAATCAATGAGCTGAAGGCGCATGGCGTCGATACGGCGGAAAAGCTGGCGGCAGTCCCATTGCCGGTGCCGTGGAAGCCAGACCGCGGCTCGGCCCAAGCCTACGCCCGTGTGCGAGAGCAGGCCCGCATCCAGGTCGAGGCGCGCAAGAGCGGCACGAGGTCATTCGAGCTCATCCCCATCGAGCCGGGGTTTGGCCTGACACGCCTGCCGGAGCCTTCAGCCGGCGACGTTTTTCTGGATCTCGAGGGCGATCCCTTCGTCGGCGAGCATGGGCTTGAATATCTTTTCGGCTACGTGACCAGGGAGGGTGGCCAACTCATTCACCATCATGACTGGGCACTGACGCGTGCCGACGAGAAGCAGGCGTTCGGGCGCTTCGTCGATTTCGTGATGGCGCGTTGGCAGCGTCATCCTGACATGCACATCTACCACTACGCGCCGTATGAGCCCGGCGCGCTCAAGCGCGTCATGGGCCGCTATGCGACGCGCGAGGAAGAGATCGACTGCATGTTACGGGCAGGGCTGTTCGTTGATCTCTATCAAGTCGTACGCCATGCGTTGCGCGCGAGCGTGGAGAGCTATTCGATCAAGCAGCTCGAAGGCTTCTTCGGGTTCGAGCGGCAAACCCCACTTTCCGAGGCGAACGCGGCGCTCGCGCGCTTGCAGGCGCATCTGGAGCTGGGCGATACGCCGGCCATCACCGAGGAGACCAAGGCGGTTGTGCTTGCCTACAACGGCGAGGACTGCCGCTCGGCACTGGCGCTGCGCAACTGGCTCGAGGAGCTACGGGCCAAGCAGGTTGCCGCAGGTGCCGATATCCCGCGTCCGGCTCCAGGAGACGGTGCACCGAACGAGAAAATCACCGATTGGCTGATCAAGATCGAGAAGCTCGTAACCGCACTGACAGCCGATATCCCGGCTGATAGCAACGAGCGGACCGAAGAGCAGAGCGGCCGATGGCTGCTGGCGCACATTCTCGATTGGCATCGCCGGGAACAGAAGGCGATCTGGTGGGAGTACTTTCGGCTCGCATCGCTCTCGCAGGAAGACCTGTTCGATGAGAAGGCCGGGCTTTCGGGCCTTACCTTCATCGGCGCTGTAGGCGGGACCGGCAAGGCCCCGATCCACCGCTACAGCTTCCTCACGCAAGAGACGGATCTGCGCGGCGGAGAGACACTGTACCAGACGGGCGGCCACAAGTACGGGGCGGTTGAGGCCATCTCGTTCGAAGACCGTACCATCGACATCAAGAAGCGTCAGGACACTGCGACCACGCACGCTGACGCCGTGTATGCCCATGAGGTGGTGGATAGCAAAGTGATGGCCGAGTCCTTGGCCCGCATCGGCGAATACGTGGTGCAGCATGGCCTGAACGGAACCGGTCAGTACCAGGCGGCCCGCGACCTGCTGCTCAAGGTAGCGCCGCGTGTCGGCGGACAGGCATTGAAGATCGACGGTGAGACGCCGCTCGATGCGGCCTTGCGACTATGCCGTCATTTCGCGGGTGGCGTTCTGCCGATTCAGGGACCGCCCGGTGCGGGCAAGACCTATGTTGGCGCCAACATGATCGTAGAGTGTGTGCGGCGCGGCCAGACGGTCGGCATCACGGCCAATAGCCACAAGGTCATCCGTCATCTGATCGATGAGACGATCAAGGTCTCGGACGAGCGCAAGATCGCATTGCAATGCGCGCATAAGGCAGCGGAGCCGGAAGACCCGCAACACAAGCTCTCATTCCCGAAGAAGAACGAGGAGTTCCTGGGCGCATTGGGCGGCGCGGTGCAGGTGGGCGGCGCAACGGCGTGGGTGTGGTCGCGGCCGGACGCTGCCAACATCTTGGATGTGTTGTTCGTTGATGAGGCGGCGCAGATGTCGCTGGCCAATGTGTTGGCGGTATCGCCCTGCGCGAAGACGGTGGTTCTGATCGGTGATCCGCAGCAACTCGATCAGCCGATGCAGGGCAGCCATCCGGAAGGGACGGATGTGTCGGCACTCAATCATCTGCTCGGCGGATTGCAGACCATTCCGGCCGACAAGGGACTGTTCCTGGCAGAGACGTGGCGCCTGCATCCGGACATCTGCGCGTTCACATCCGAGCTCTTTTATGATGGCAAGCTCAAGTCGCGCGACGGCCTTGAGAAAATGTGCGTGCAGGGCGGCGCGCCGCTCACCGGCACAGGGCTCTTCTATTTCCCGGTTCCACATGCGGGTAACCAGAACTGCGCCCCCGAGGAGGCCGACGCCATCAAAACGCTGGTTGATCGCGTGCTTGCGGACACGCCGACTTGGATCGACAGAGATGGACAAGAACGGCCGCTCACGCTCGCCGACATCATCGTCATCACACCCTACAACGCGCAGGTGTTCGAAATCCAGCAGTGTCTTCCGGGCGCGCATGTCGGCACTGTTGACAAGTTTCAGGGCCAGCAGGCAGCAATCGCCATTTATTCCACGGCGACATCGAGCCATGCGGACGCTCCGCGAGGCATGGAGTTTCTGTACAGCCTCAACCGCCTCAATGTTGCGACATCACGGGCCAAATGCGTCTCGGTGCTGGTGAGTTCACCGGCCATCTTCGAAGCGGAGTGCAAGACACCAAGGCAGATTCAACTGGCGAATGCGTTCTGCCGATACCTCGAGATGGCCAAACCAATCGGCCTATAGCGCTCACGCGCTATAGCAACAAATAGGTCGTTCGGCGCTGTGCCGATTGTGTCCGACGACGAGGATGACGGTCGCGACGCGGGTGCTTCGCGACGCGCTCGAAAACCTGCCTTTGGCTGCGGAGGCCTCGGCGTGACGGACAAAATGCAATCTCATGACGCGCAGAAGACGCTGGCCGACTTGCGGGACCACCTGGCTCGGCACGACAAGCCCATCGCATTCTTCTTTGGCGCGGGAACATCCTGCGCCGTCCGCGTTCCATCAAAGGCCGAGCCAACGCGGATGGAGCCGCTCGTGCCGGCCGTGGCCGCGCTCACAGCGATGGCCAAGAAGGATGGGAGCGACTTGGGAGCCTCATTCGGCAAAGCTTGGACCGCCATCGAAGCGCAATGCAACGCAGTCTCTCAGGAGCCCAATGTCGAGAACATGCTCTCGCGGGTGCGGATGATGCTCAGCGCCGTCGGCGATGACGACACACTCGCCGGACTGAAGAAAGCCGAAATCCAAAAACTCGAAGAATGCGTGCGCAAGACGATCGCGACGGTCGTCACGCCGGACATGAGCCGCCTACCCGCCAGCTTCCCGCATCGCAAATTTTCGCGATGGCTCGTCAAGACGGCGCGGCAGAACCCTGTCGAGATCTTTACCGTTAACTACGACATCCTCATCGAACACGGTCTCGAGGCCGAGCGAATTCCGGTGTTCGACGGCTTCGTCGGAAGCTTCCAGCCATTCTTCAATCCCGACAGTCTCCGCCGTACTGAAGCTGCACCCGGAAAAAATTGGACGCGCTTGTGGAAGATGCACGGCTCGGTAACGTGGCGGCGAATCGAGCAAGACGGGCGACTGCGTGTCGTACGCGGCCAGCCGGATCCCGCGGGCGAGATGATCTATCCGTCGTTTCAGAAATACGATGAATCCCGGCAGCAGCCTTACTCAGCCTTCACGGACCGGCTGACCCGCTTTCTTGAGCAGGATGATGCTCTCCTGATCGTGGCCGGTTTCAGCTTCAGCGACGAGCACATCAACAATCTGATCTTCGGGGCATTGGAGAACCGCCCTCGCACGCATGTATATGCTCTTCAGTTCGAAGAACTCCCCGACGCGAGCGAACTTGTGAAGCGCTCCCTGCAGCGCCCAAACATGATCGTCGTCAGTCCGCAGACCGGCATCATCGGCGGCCGGCGCGGGGCATGGGCGCCGGTGGAAAGCCCCGCCTTCATGCAGCCTGTATTCGAACTGAAAGAAGACAAGCCTGCCGGCGCCGGCGGCGAGGCTGTCAAGTCCGGCCGGATGAAGATTGGCGACTTTGCGTGCTTCTGCGATTTTCTCGAAGCCATGACCGCGGGGTAGTGACCGATGCCTCTCGCGGACCCAACATATGTCGGTCAGGTCGCTTCCGTTACAGGCGCAGTCGTCCGCGTCCGGCTTCGCGAGGATATGCCCTCGACCCTCATCATGATCGGCGGCGAGTCGTATCGCGTCGGTCAGATTGGCGGGTTCTTCCGTGTCCCGCTCGGATACGCCAACCTGTATGCGGTCTGCACCCAGATCGGTGCCGACGCGGCGCCGCCCGGCAGCGCGGAGCAGGCCTTTGGCCCGGCACTCGAAGCGGACACGCAGCTCCGCCTATCCGGCTACCGCTGGATGACTATGGTTCTCTTCGGCGAGGGTCTGGGATCGGAATTTGAAAGGGGCGTCGGCCAGTATCCGACCGTTGGGGATGAAGTTCATCTCGTGACCAACGATGATCTCAAGATCATCTACGGGTGGTCCAAGGGAAAGAAGGGCACGATATCGATCGGTCAGATTGCCGCCGCCTCCGGCATCCCGGCAGATATCAGCGTCGCAGGACTTGTTAGCCGTCACAGCGCCGTTGTCGGCGCTACGGGCGCGGGGAAGTCAAACCTCGTGACCGTCCTTCTTGAGACGATCGCAGACGGGAGCCTTCCAAACGCGCGCGCCATCGTTATCGACCCGCACGGTGAATACGCCACTGCGCTTGGCGACAAGGCGCGCGTCTTCCGCATCCGGCCTAACGAAGCCGCTGGTGATAAACCTCTGTACGTTCCTTTCTGGGCACTGCCGTTCTTCGAGCTGCAGCAGCTTACGCTGGGAGGGTTACAGCCCAACCATGAAGCTGCGATCAGGGACGAGGTGCTCGATATGAAAGTCGCCGCGGCGGCCCATCTCGCGACGCCGCCGCCCCCTGAGACTCTGACGGCTGACTCACCGGTGCCGTTCAGCATTAAGCGGCTTTGGTATCAGCTCGACAAGTTCGAGCGCGTAACTTTTCCAAACTCCGGCAATCAGACGCCGGAGAACGCCAACGCGCCGATGGAGGTCGGCGATGCCAGCACGCTCAAGTCAGACCGGTATCCCGCTGCAAGCCCCTACAATCAGGCGCCGTACAAGAACGCTCGCAAGCGCAACATTGAGCGCCACCTCGATCTTATGCGCAGCCGGCTCAAGGACGCCCGCTTCTCGTTCCTGTTCGCGCCAGGCGACTACGCGCCTGATCTCGATGGCAAGGTTGCCGCCGATCTGGATGCGCTTGTGAAGGACTGGGCCGGCCACGACAAGCCGATCACCATCTTCGATGTGTCCGGATTGCCGTCCGAAGTGCTGCCGACGATCGTCGGCACGATGCTCCGCGTTGTATACGACATGCTGTTTTGGGCGCAGGACCTGCCGATCGGCGGGCGCCGGCAGCCTTTGCTTGTGGTGCTCGACGAGGCCCACCGATTCGTTCCCGAGGGCGAGGAAACACCGGCGCGCCGCACCTTGTCGATGATTGCAAAGGAGGGCAGAAAATACGGCGTTGGGCTCATGCTCGTGACGCAGCGCCCTTCGGAAATCGATAGCGGGGTGCTCAGCCAGTGCGGCTCTCTCCTCGCGCTGAGGGTCACAAATGCCGCCGATCGCTCCAAAGTCGCCGCCGCGGTGCCCGACGACCTTGGCGGTCTTGTCGATCAGTTGCCGTCGCTTCGAACGGGCGAGGGTGTCTTTCTTGGGGAAGTCATGCCGATTCCATCACGCGTGCGCGTGCGCAAAGCGAAGCAGAAGCCCGTTGGCGACGACCCTAAGCTTCCCGATGTCTGGCAGGTTACGCCGCGCCCTGATGACAAGCTGTATTCGGATGCCTTGGAGAACTGGCGCGCGCAGTCGACCTCCGCGAAGGGTTCCCAAAACCAAAACGAACAAGCGGGGTAGCACAATGCCTGAAATGCACTATGTTGACTCTTCCAACATCGAAGCGATCGGGCACGACCCCTCGTCTCTCGAACTTCATGTTCGCTTCCTCAAATCGGGCGCGACGTACGTCTACTACGGCGTCGAGGAATGGGTGTTTCAGGAATTTATGCGCGCCGACTCGAAGGGGACTTATCTCAACACGAACATCAAAGGCCGCTATCAAGAAGCCAAGCTCTAGCGCTTGGCGCTAGAAGACTGGTAGTCTGGCCGCCTGGCACTACGGGATCACGCTGCGATCAGGGCTAGCATTGCCGAGGGCTTCGTGACGCTCCGGCGTGCCTTCGCAGTAGCCGGTCGTGTCAACCTCTGCTTGTTGCATGAGACCGACGGTGCGAGCTTCGACCAACAACACTTGAGCCGGGCAGACTGAGCGAGCTTGTGCCTCCGCGCGGCGGAGCGACGCAGCTTCTCGCATGCATCGCCGCTGCATCGGTGTGTGAACCGTGTATGAACCCGGACACTTGGGAAAGAAGGCTCTCAATTCAGATGCTGAATTGATTGATGGAGTTGAGGGGGATGGAACCCCTGACCTCTGAAGTGCGGTTGATTCGGCGCGAATATACTTGGCGTCACCCTCGTCCCGGGAGTCCACGGCCGCGGTCAAGCGTCCACGTCACGCGATGCTGGCCGACGTGCCCCATGACAGCTCGTCCACGCATCGGCTCCAGCGCCGGCTTCCATGGCGGGAGCGTAAAGGTGTCCTCGCGTCTGATGACAGCGAGCCTTCCGGAAGGCGTCGAAATCGAGCGCTCATAGACGCCTGACACGCGGGAGCCAGGCTCGTGAGGCAAGTAGACCGCGTTGAGCTGGCGCGAGAGCGTGTCGGCCAGACGTGCCTGCTCCCGCTGCTGCAGAGCCGCGCTCATTTGCGGTTTTGGCAGCAACTCCCCTGACGGTTTGAGGTCGGCGAGCTGCTGGCCGACGAGCCAGCGTTGGCGCTCGGCTAGCGCATGGTCAAGCACGCCGCCGAACCCAATCGGCTTGGTGGCGATCCGATCCTTGGCCACGAGTGCGCGGTCGAGCCAGGTCGGGCCGTCATAGGTCGCCAGTCGCTCCAGTTCGACCGGCGAGAGCACGGTGAGCCTGGGCGCCGAGCTCGGCTTGCCTTCCAGACGGTCGCTGACCAGCGACACGATCATGCCACGGCCAGGCGCCTCCTCGGGCTTCAGGCGCCCGAGCTCCGCGTAGTGCACGCGCCCATCGGCTCCGTCGACGATCACGTACTGCCGATCGGTGATCTCGTCGACGAGGCCAACGGCAACGACCTTGCCGATGACCGGCGTATCGCGCCGGCCGCGCTCGAACACCGCGAGCTGGGTGCCGCCGCGCTCGATGCCGGCTTCCTCGAGCGCCCGCTGCATCATGCGGTAAGTATCAGCGCGTTCACCGAGGCGCCGGAGCTTGCGCTCGAGGTCAGCATCGAGGGCCCAGACGCCCGGCCGCCGCTCGGTCGCCAGCCCCAACCGCTCCAGCGTCTTGAGTCGGCCCGTGTGCATGGTCTTCCGCGTCGGGTCCAGCTCCTGCGCGCTCGCGGTCACCAGGATACCGTCCTGGGCCCGGGCGAGCAGAGCGCGGTCCAGCCGGGTGAAGCGCTCCTGCTCGACCTCGCTGGCAAGCTTCTGCAGGCGCTCCACGTCGCTCTCGGGACCGAGCTCCAGCGTCACAAGGGCCCGGGCGCGGGCGCGCACGCCATGGCCGATGTAGTCGCGGGCGATCACCAGATCGCGGCCTTGATCGTCACGGCCGCGGATCACAACGTGCGTGTGGGGGTGCCCGGTATTGAAGTGGTCGATGGCCACCCAGTCGAGCCTGGTGTCGAGATCCTGCTCCATCTGCCGCATGAGGTCGCGGATGAAGGGCTTGAGATCAGGGATCCGGGCGCTGTCCTCGGGCGACACGATGAAGCGGAACTGATGCGGGTCGCCTTCAGAGCGATCGAGGAACGCGTTGCCGTCAACGTCATCCCGGCTGGCATCGTAGAGCCAGCCCGGCTGACCGTCGCGGGTGATACCGTCCCGCTGGATGTAGCGCAGGTGCGCCTTCGCCGCGCCGAGGTCGCCGGCGCGCTGACGCGAGTAGCGCGCCCGTACGATCACACGACGGCTGCCCGGTGCGATGAGCCCCGCGCGGGCAAGGACTCCCGATGCCATGCCGCGCCGCCGAGCGTCCGGCGCGACGTGGCCGCGGTGCCGCACCAGGCCGGCGCCCGCCCGGCCTGCCTCCCTGACGATCCGTCGAGCGGTGCGAAGATTGGTGGAGTTCTTTGCGTCGCGGATGCGACCGAGCTTCGGTTCAAAGGCGTTGTCTGCCATGGCAGTCGTCCCCCGAAACAGCAGCGATTTGCAATGGAAGTGTTTCGGGGGAAGTGAATTTCAAGATGCGCAAATCACATCGTTATTTCTCAATGACTTGGAATGGCGTTTGCGCAGGGGTGCGCCCTGTTGCGCAATTCGTGTTGAGCAATATCAACGACTTACATGCCCAACTGCGCAGCCTTTTTATCTGGATATTCTCCAGAACAGTCCTGCCTCACACAAACCACCTAAACCGAACTTCTGGGCGACACGTGTTTCGGGTCTCTGACCTGCTCCCCATAAACGCCCTCGGTTGAAAGGCGAGTCCGCCGCTGTAGCTTTGGCTATCAGGAGGACGGACGTCATGCGCAAGTCGAGGTTTACGGAAGAGCAGATCATCAATGTT
>Ga0070741_10002068_pt1 | contig 56053 bp, 54 predicted proteins | sample Coa_R1_4_FD_66440 | JGI IMG/M metagenome (GOLD analysis project Ga0070741, IMG submission 66440) | Surface soil microbial communities from Centralia Pennsylvania, which are recovering from an underground coalmine fire - Coalmine... | ecosystem: Environmental > Terrestrial > Soil > Unclassified ... | reverse complement strand
TACAACAACCACAGGCCCCATCAGGCCCTCGCAGGACTGACCCCAAAGGCGTTCGCTGACACCAAAGCCAACCCAACTCGATCAGCGAATTAGTGAACATGCACAGCAATGACCAGAGCAGAATGCAAGTAAAATGAGATCCACCGGAATTGCCGCCCGTCGTCGCCTGCTTGTTTGTCTCGTAGCCGCCGCCTCGGTTCTGCTCGACGCTGCGGGCGCGGCGCGCGCGCAAGACTATCCGAGCCAGGTCATCAAGATCGTGGTTCCGTTCACGCCCGGCGGCGCCGTGGACGTGGTGGCGCGCATCGTTGCACCGAAACTGTCCGAGGCGCTGGGGCAGCCGGTGATCATCGAGAATCGCGGCGGCGCTGGCGGCGTACTCGGCGCCACCGCCGTGGCGCAGGCCGCGCCCGACGGCTACACGCTCCTGGTCGGCACCGTGAGCACGCAGGGCACCAACTCCGCCGTCTACACCAAGCTGACCTACGATCCAGTGCGCGATTTCGCGCCTGTCGTGCTGCTGTCGATGTCGCCGCTGGTGATGGAGGTCAAGCCGTCGCTGCCGGTGAAGAACGTCACCGACTTCATCGCGCTGGCGCGCAGTTCGCCCGGCAAGATCACCTACGGCTCGTACGGCGTCGGCAGCATCAATCACCTGGTGTCGGAGCTGTTCAACTCCATGGCCGGTATCCAGACCCGCCACGTGCCGTATCGAGGCTCGGCGCCGATGCTGCAGGACCTGATCGGCGGCCAGATCGATTATGTGTTCGACGGCGTCTCCACGTCGGCCGGCTATATACAATCGGGCACGCTGCGCCTGCTCGGCGTCGCCAGCGCCACGCGCACGCCGGTGCTGCCGGACGCGCCGACCATCGCCGAATCCGGTCTGCCCGGCTTCGACAATCCGGTCTGGTTCGGTCTGTTCGCTCCGGCGGGAACGCCGGCGCCGATCGTGGCGAAGCTCAATAGCCGCATGAACCAGATCCTTGCCATGCCCGACGTGAAGCAAAGCTTTGCCAAGCTCGGCTTCGAGACTGGCGGCGGCAGCCCCGATGCGCTGGCGCGCCGGGTCGACGGCGAGATCAAGAAATGGACCGCGCTGGTGCGCGAGAAGAACATCCACGTCGACCAATGAATCGCAGGCCCCGCCGGCTGCGACCGCGCGTCTCAATGCCTCGGCAGGTTGGCCGCTTCATTAATTCCCAAAAAACGCATACCCTTGGGCCAAGGCGACAGCGCCACAGCAAAAAACCCAAGTTCCGCACGGAGGAGAAAGCCCAATGACCGGTCGGTTTACTACCTCGCGTCGTAATCTCCTCAAGAGCGGCGGCGGCGCCTTGGCGCTTGGTCTCGGCGGCGCGGCCCTTGGGGCGGGCGGCGCCCGCGCCGACATGACGGCGGGCGAGAAGCAGCTCTACGAGGCGGCAAAGAAGGAAGGCGAGCTGACCTGGTACACCGCGCATTCCGACGACGTGACCGCGCAGGCGCTGGGGCGCAAATTCGAACAGCTCTACGCCGGCATCCGGGTCAACGTGGTGCGCACCACCGCGCAAGTCGCCTTCCAGCGCGTCTCGCAGGAGCTCAAGGCCGGCGCCATGCAGGTCGACGTGCTCAGCTCGACCGACATCGGGCACTACGTCTACCTGAAGGACAAGAAGCTCCTGGAAAAATTCGTGCCGGAGAATGCCAGCAAGGTCTACGACATCTACAAGAACTACGATCCAGACGGCTACTACTACGTCACCTCCGCCGGCTTGATCGGCATGTCGTGCAACACCTCGAAAGTGAAGCTCGACGCCGCACCGACCAACTGGACCGGCCTGACCGACGACAAATGGAAGGGCCAGATCGCGCTCGGCCATCCGGCCTTCAGCGGTTATGTCGGCACCTGGGCGGTGATGCTGCGCAAGCTCTACGGCTGGCCGTTCTTCGAAAAACTCGCCAAGAACAACCCGCGGGTCGGTCGCTCCATCAACGACACCGTCACGCTGTTGAACTCCGGCGAGAGCACGCTCGCCGGCACCGCCGCCAACAATTCCACGGTAGAGAGCCTGCGCAAGGGCAACCCGCTGGCGATGATCTATCCGACCGACGGCACGGTGCTGATCCTGGCGCCGTCCGGGATCATGAAGGGCGTGAAGCATCCGTCCGCGGCGCGGCTGTTCATGGAATATCTGATGAGCGTCGATGCCTCGAAGATCTGGGTGGATCATTTCACCGAGTCGATGCGTCCTGAAGTGCCGCCGCTGAAGGACGTCAAATCGGCCAAGGACGTCAAACCGATTCGGCCGAGCGTCGAGGAGATCAGCAAGGGCATTCCCGAAGTCATCAAACAGTGGCGCGACACCTTCGGGGTCTGAACCCGCGGCCTGGATGGCGGCGCCCGCGAGAGGACGGCTCACGTGTCGGTCGGCGAAAATAGCGCAGTCTTGCGGGATGACAGCGTGCTGCTGAGCATTCTGCGCCGCATCGAGCCCAGCATGGTGCTGTGGCTTGTCATGATCGCGGCGCTGATCTTCCTGGTGGCGAGCCCGACGGTGCGGCTTCTGGTCTCGAGCTTCCAGGAGCCGGACACCGGGCGATTCACGCTCGACAATTATCGCGAGGCGTATTTCAACATGCGCCACCTCGCGGCGCTCGGCAATTCGCTGATGCTGGGCGCGGGCGTGGCGGTGTTGACGGCGGTGTTCGGCGTGCCGATCGCCTGGGCGATCTCGCGCACCGACATGCCGTTGAAGGGCCTCATACGCATCCTGGTGCTCGGCGCCTTCATCACGCCTCCTTATCTCGGCGCGATCGGCTGGATTTTGCTCGCCGGTCCCAATTCCGGCTGGCTCAACAAAGTCTGGATGGCGGTCACCGGAGAGTCGCACGGCATCTTCAACGTCTATTCCATGAGCGGTCTCATCCTGGTCGTCTCCGTCACGTCATTCCCTTACGTCTTCGTGTTCACCAACTCGGCGCTCGATCTGGTATCGTCGGAGATGGAGGACGCCGCGCAGATTCTCGGCGCCAGCAAGCTGCGCACCGCGTTCCGCATCACCTTGCCGCTGGTGTTTCCCGCGATCCTCGGCGGCCTGATCATCAGCTTCCTCGAGGCGATCTCGTTGTTCGGCGCGCCGGCGCTGATCGCGCTGCCGGCGCGGTTCAACGTCGTCGCGACGCAGCTCTGGCAGTTCTTCGAATACCCGGTGCGGGTCGAAGTGGCGGCGGCGTTCTCCATTCCGCTCCTGATCATCACCGTCCTGATGTTCTGGTTTCAGCGCACCGTGCTCGGCCGCAAGGGTTACGCCGCGGTGACCGGCAAGGGCGGCGAGCGCCGCATGATCCGGCTCGGCGCCTGGAAATGGCTGCTGCTGGCCCATGCGCTTTTCGTGTGCGCGCTGTCCGTGCTGCTGCCGATGAGCGTGCTGTTGCAGGCGGCCTTCGCCAAGGCCTGGGGACGCGGTCTTTCGCTCGACAATCTCACCTTCGCGAACTTCCGCTATCTCTTGGTCGAGCAGACCCAGGCCCAGCACACCATCATCAACACCTTCGTCTATGCGGGCGCCACGGCGTTTGTCGCCATCGCGCTGGCACTCGCCATCGCCTACGTGGTCGATCGCAAGCTGGTGCCATGGTCCAATGCGCTGGCATTCCTCTGCGTCGCGCCGTTCGTCATTCCCGGCATCGTGCTGGCGATCGGCTTCTATGCGGCCTACGCGCCGCCGCCGCTGGCGCTCTACGGCACCGGCACCATCCTGGTGCTCGCCTTCACCACCCGCTACCTGCCGATCGCCTATACGTCGAGCGCCGCCAGCATGCGCAGCATCAATCCGGAAATGGAGGAGGCGGTGCGCATTCTCGGCGGCGGCCGGCTGCTCGCGATCCGCAAGGTGCTGGCGCCGCTCCTCAAGAAAAGCCTGGCCGGCGCCTGGATTCTGGTGTTCATCCCGGCGGCGCGCGAGTTGTCGTCGGCGATCTTCCTGGTCGGCCCCAATTCCCGGGTGATCTCGGTGATGCTGTTCGACCTGTCGGAAGAGGGCAATTTCGAGGTGCTGGCGGCGCTCGGCACGATTCTTCTGGTGGTGACCCTCGTTATCGCGGCCATCGGTTTTCGCATCATCGGGCGCGATTTCATGCTGCGAAGGAACGTCTGATGACGAAGCTCGCGCTGCGCGCCGTCGAGCGCCGCTTCGGCGATTTCGTCGCGGTCGCCGGCATCGATCTCGAACTGCAGCATGGCGAGTTCGTCTCGCTGCTCGGTCCGTCCGGCTGCGGCAAGACGACGACGCTGCGCATGATCGCCGGATTTCTCGATCCGACCGCGGGCAGCATCGAAATGGACGGCCGCGTACTGTCGTCGCGGTCCGGCTCGGTGCCGCCGGAACGGCGGCAGATGTCGATGATCTTTCAGAGCTACGCCATCTGGCCGAACATGACGGTCGAGCAGAACGTCGCCTTCGGCCTGCAATTGCGCAAGCTTGCCGCCGACGAGGTCCGCAAGCGCGTCCACCAGATGCTCGACATCGTCCACATGCGCCACTTGGCGGAGCGCTATCCGGCCGAGCTGAGCGGCGGCCAGCAGCAGCGCGTCGCGCTCGCGCGCGCCATCGTCATCAAGCCGGCGGTGCTGCTGCTCGACGAGCCGCTGTCCAACCTCGATGCCAATCTGCGCGAGGAGATGCGGTTCGAGATCAGGCGGCTGCACGACGAATTCCGCATCACCACGGTCTATGTCACCCACGATCAGGCCGAGGCGATGGTGACGTCCGACCGCATCGCGGTGATGAATCAGGGCCGCATCGAGCAGGTCGACGACCCGCACACGCTCTACACCCGGCCGAAGACGCGTTTCGTCGCCGGCTTCATCGGCCGTACCAATTTCATCGAGGGCACCTGCAACGGCGCCGATATCGCCTTCGACGCGTTCACGGTACCGATAGCCGCAATTGTCAACGGCGCTACGCTGTCCGGCCGCGTCACCTTCTCGGTGCGGCCGCAGAGCATGCGGCTGAGCCGCACTGCATTGCCGCCGAGAGACGGCAAGCCGCAAGTGCAGGTGAAGATCGCCGAGGGCGCTTATCTCGGCGAGTTCTGGGATTATGTCGTCGTGCCGGTTGCCGGCTCGATGAAGCTGCGCGTCACCGCGCCGCCGCCGGAGCGTTATCAGGCCGGCGAAACCGCATGGCTCGAGCTCGATCCGGCGCAGATGACGCCGATCGTGTGATTTCCTGACAGTGCGTCTTAGCTCGCGGCCTTTTTCGCACGCGCCCGGTCCGACGAAGCGCTGACGACGGCGCCGCTCCCTTCAAATGCATCGATCTGCCGGTCATCGAAGCCGCGCTCGCGCAGGACCTCGCGCGTGTGCTCGCCATAAAGCGGCGCGCCGGTCCGCACTTTGCCGGGCGTTGCGGAGAATTTGACCGGCAGGCCGATGGTTTTGACCGGGCCGAGCGCCGTGTGCTCGACCTCCACCACCATGTCGCGCGCGATCGTCTGCGGATCCCGCAGCGCCTGCAGCATGTCCTGGACCGGACCGCAGGGCACGCCTTTGCCTTCCAGGGCGTCCAGCCAATAGCGCGCCGGCTTTCCGCGAAAGCGCTTGCTGAGTTCGGATTCCAACTCTTTCAGATGCGCCATGCGGTCGGCGCCGGATGCGAAGCGCGGATCGGCCGCCAGTTCGGGTGCGCCCAACGCTTCCAGCATGCGCATCCAGTTCCTCTTGTTGGCGCCGCCGACCACGATCCAGCCGTCGGATGCCGCAAAGGCCTGGTAAGGCGCATTGAGCGGGTGCGCCGAGCCCATGGCGCGCGGCGCCACGCCGGTCGCCAGCGCAATGGCCGATTGCCAGTAGGTCTGCACCAGCGCGGCTTCGAACAGCGAGGTCTCGAGCCACTGGCCCTGACCGGTTTTCAGCCGGTGCGTATAGGCGGCCAGAATGCCCATGGCGGCCAGGATGCCGGCGGTGATGTCGGACAGCGGCGCGCCGCATTTGACCGGCGGCCCGTCGGGGCGCTCGCCGGTGAAGCTCATGATGCCGCTCATCGCCTGGGCGACGAGGTCGAAGCCGCGGCGATCCTGATACGGCCCGGTGCGGCCGAAGCCGGACAGCGAGCAATAGATCAGCGCCGGATGCCTGGCGCGCAAAGCCTCGTAGCCGAAGCCGAGCCGGTCCATGACGCCGGGGGCGAAATTCTCCACCACCACGTCGGCGTCCTCGATCAGCTTGGCCAGGATTGTCTTGCCGTCGGCGGTTTTCAGATCGATGGCAATGCCGCGCTTGTTGCGGTTCATCATCATGAACGCGGCGGTCTCGTCGCCGATCTTCGGCGGGATCATGTGACGCGAATCGTCGCCGTCCGGGATTTTCTCGATCTTGATGACGTCGGCGCCCATGTCCGCCAGCATCAGCGTGCAGGTCGGCCCGGCCATCACATGCGTGAGGTCGATGACCTTCATCCCGGCAAGCGGACCCATCGGTATTCCTCCTTCGGAGACTTATCCAAACACGCGTCGGCCGGTTATCGGCCCACGCCCAGGCGTCTCATGCGAGAAAGTGCCCATCCTCACAATACGTCGCCCGCCAACGGTTAGCACTGGAGCCCTCATCGTGGGAGACGATACAATCGTTGTTGGAACCTCGCCGACTTCGCATAGCCGTGGTCGGGTTCGCTCGCCGGCGCTGTCCTGGGAGAGGGGACGACCAATGAAGCTCGGTCTGATTTTGCAGCGGTTACGCAACTCCTTCGCCAACTCGGTCGGCACAATCGTGTTTGGCATGGAAGACGGCACCGTTTCCATCTTCGGCTTGATCTTTGGTGTCGCAGCCACCACGGCCAACACCAAGACCGTTCTGATCGCCGGCGCCTCGGGTGCGGTGGCGGCCGCCGTCTCGATGATGGCTGGCGCCTATCTCGACATCGAGACGACGCGCGACAAGGCGAATGCGGCCAATCTATCTTTAGATTCCGCCTCGGGCTCTGCCATGTCGCTTGCCGGCCGCCTGGCGAAGGCCGGTCTTACATCCGACCAGTCCGAAGCTCTTGCGGTGGCAGTGCAAAACAGCCCCACCGCCGTTGCCGGATTGCTCCGCGCTTTACGGGGGGCGCCGGAAACGCCGCTCGATCCCCTGGAGCAGGCGCTGTGGATGCTGCTTGCGGACTTTCTTGCGGCCGCAGTGCCGATCCTGCCCTTCGTGTTCGTTCCAGTCCCTCAGGCGAGGGTGGTTTCCGGGGTCGTCACGTTAGCGTTGCTCATCGGGCTCGGCGTTGGCCGAGCGCAAATCGCGAAGCGCGACACGCTTCGCACCATCGTTGAAACGGTTTCGATCGGCATTGCGGCTGCCATCGCCGGCGTCGCAATCAGCCTCTTTATCGACCGCTTGTTCGGCCACTAAGCCACCGACGAGATACGCTGGAAAATATAATCACACGTGCGGCTGTTGAGCTTTCACCGCCAAGGCCGCCAGTTGCGCACCTTGCCGGGCGCCATTGACGCGAACGAGCGGCCGCATGTCTTCCACATCATGGTTCGCAGGCGCCAGGTCGATGCCGCAGCAACGCTTGGCAAGCAGGTCGAGAAAGCTGCGCACGTTGGTCGACAGGTGCTGACGGTGCGGATAAACGGCACGGATCGGCAGTTCGGGAGCGGCGAACTCGGTCAGCACCGCGACGAGCTTGCCCGCTTTGATCTCGTCGCTCACCAGAAACTCCGGCGCCAGGATCAAGCCCTGGCCGAGCGCGGCGGCGTGCTTCAACGCATTGACGCTGTTTGCTTCCATGTTGCCGGTGACGTGAACCGCACGCTCGCCCTCCGGCGATTTGAAGCGCCACTCGTTGCCCCACGATGAGAACGTATATTTCATGCAGTTATGGCCGATCAGATCGTTCGGCGTTCGTGGTACGCCGTGCCGCGCGAAATAGTCGGGGCTGCCGCAGACCAGGAGCCGGACCGCGCCGAGACTCCGCATGATCAGATTGGAATTCGGTATCGGCAGGGTGGTGATCGCCAGATCGATCCCGTCTTCGACGAGGTCGACCATGCGGTCGCTCATCACCATGCTCAGCTTGACGTCTGGATAAAGCGAAGTGAACTCGGCAATGACCGGCGCCAGCAAGACCGGCATCGAGAGCGACACGTTGAGGTGCAGCGTGCCGCGCGGCTTCGACTGCATGGCTTGAACCGCGCCGTCCGCCTCGTCCATGTCGGCAAGAACTTGCATGCAGCGCTCGTAGTAGGCTCTGCCGATTTCGGTCAGGCTGACCTTGCGCGTGCTGCGATTGAGAAGACGCACGCCGAGCCGGTCTTCAAGATCCTGTATCTGCGTCGTCACCGTACTGGGCGAAACGCCGAGCTTGCGCGCCGCCGCGGCGAAACCGCCCGCCTCCGCGATCTTCACAAAGGTGGCTATGCTGGCCATGCGATCCATGGATCACTCCTGCACTTCCCCAGCCTGCCCATTGCGCGTGTGATTGCGAGTACGGCAGCCGCTCGGTTCGCGGCTGCACGATTTGGAAATGAGTCTCCACGACATCGCGGCTGCCGGTCCATGAAACTCAGTGACAGGCCTTCGGCCTTGTGGTACTGACCGGTAACACTACATAACATGCAGAAGATACTGACCGGTAACACCCGGGTCAAGGGAGAAAACATGCGAGCCGCGAGCTTGCCGCTAAGTACCCATAACAATGAAAGAATTCCCCCCCGCGACAGGCTACTGGCGGTCGCGGCGGACCTGTTTTACCGCCAAGGCATCAGGGCCGTCGGGGTTGAGGCGATTGCCGAGGCGGCCGGCACCAACAAGATGACGCTTTACCGCCATTTCCCGTCCAAGGACGAACTGGTGGCCGAATGTCTGCGCCAAGTCGCGCGCGAGGGCGTCGAGCGCTGGCAGCGCTATGAGGCCGCTCATCCCGGCGATCCGCGCGCGCAAATTCATGCTTGGCTGACGGAAATGGCCGGCATCGTTACCGATGGAAATCATCGCGGTTGCGCGCTCGCCAATGCCGCCATCGAGTTGCCGGACCGGACTCATCCGGCGCGCCGCGTGGTTGAAGAATACAAGCTGGCGCAGCGCAAGCATCTTGCGCAGTTGTGTCGCGACGCCGGTCTTCACGAGCCGGAGCTGCTCGCCGACGAGCTTTATTTGTTGTTGGAAGGTGCGCGGGTGACCGCGCAGAGCATCGGCAATGTTGGTCTCGGCGCGCGGCTGCTGCGCATGGCCGAAGCCATGATCGCCGCCCACCAGGCGCCATAGTCCAAGAGCCGCCCATTCCGCGTTCGTTGATGGCAGTGCATCGCCTCCCCCAGGGGATGGACGGCGCGTTGTGCCGCACATGCGACTCATCGCTGAGATCATTCGGCTCTGCTGAATGGTCTCTTCAGACCAGGTCCAATTAAGCGGGGCGGGTTGGGAGCCTATCTCCTGCGCGTAGGCAACGAGAGCATCGAGCTCTTGTCTGCCGCGAGATCAGGAGAAAAGCTATGATCAGCAAGACAAAACTCGCCGCCATCGCCATTGTAGCGACGGTCGGCATGGCGTCCCCGGCGTTTGCCGAATTTCTGGAGACCGGCACCGCAACGAACAACGCCGAGGGCGGCCTCGGAAACGGCCGTTATGCTTGGACGGCGCCCCAGGGCGGCCAGGTCCTCTACGATCGCAGCGGCCGCAGCGCTTACGCCATGGTTCCGTACGGGCAAGCCGGGTCGATCGACAATCCGGCGCTCAACGGCGGCGGAAGCAACGGTTACAACGAATCCCTCCGTCACGACTGGTAAACAAACCGGTCCCGGTGAACGGAAAAGGAGGACGGGCTTGGCCCCGTCCTCCTTTCGCATTTTCGGCAGTGACGAGGATCATGCGTCTTTTTCGAACGGTCCTTTCAGTTGCTCGCTATTAAGTTTGCCGAGGCCGATCGCATCTTCTGGCCAGCGCACAATAGAAGCAGCCGCTTTGTTTGTGCCGCACACAGGAGACCAGCCATGATCAGCAAGTGGAAAATCGTCACGTTCGCCGCGCTCATTGCTGCAGGCGCTGCATCGCCGGCACTCGCGCAGTCGGCCGACCATACCGGCAGCCAGATGGCAAACTATTACGATGCCACCGGCAAGCAGACCTGGGGCTCGTGGGGCCCGCAAGTCACCGCCATCAATAGCCGCCATGCGGTGGGGCGGCGAGGCGGCCTCTACGCCTACGCCAGGGTGCCGCAGTTGGCGCCGCGCTCATACGGCGCCCCGGCCCTGCCGGGTGGCAGCGTCGGCTACGATCAAAATCTCCGCACCGACCAGTGGTAACGGCGAAAGACCAACGGTAACGACAAAAAAATGGGGCGACCTTTGCGTCGCCCCATTTTCACTGAATGACTGATGCTACGACGTTGGCGCCAGCCAGCAAATCTTCGCGAGGAGCGCCCCGCTCAGCTCGCCTCGCGCAGCTTCACCGCGCCTTCGAGGTCGACCGAGACGAGCTGCGACACACCGCGTTCGGCCATGGTGACGCCGTAGAGCCGGTTCATGCGCGCCATGGTGATGGGATTGTGGGTGATGATGATGAAGCGCGTGTCGGTCGAGCGCGTCATCTCGTCAAGGAGGTCGCAGAACCGTTCGACGTTGTAATCGTCGAGCGGCGCGTCGACCTCGTCGAGCACGCAGATCGGCGCCGGGTTGGTGAGGAACACGGCGAAGATCAGCGCCAAGGCGGTGAGCGCCTGCTCGCCGCCGGAGAGCAGCGACAGCGTCGCCGGCTTTTTGCCCGGCGGCTTGGCGAGGATTTCGAGGCCGGCTTCGAGCGGGTCCTCGTGCTCGATCAGCTGCAGCTCGGCGGTACCGCCGCCGAACAGCTCGGTGAACAGTTTTTTGAAATTTTCGTTGACGATGGCGAACGACGTCAACAGCCGCTCGCGCGCCTCGCTGTTGAGGCTGTGGATGCCCTGGCGCAGCCGGCGGATCGCCTCGACCAGATCGTCGCGCTCGCCGGTGAGTTTTGTGTGCTGCTCTTCGGCTGCACGCAGCTCCTGCTCGGCGAGCAGATTGACGGAGCCGAGGCGCTCGCGTTCGCGGCGGATGCGGTCGAGCCGCGCTTCGATCTCGGCGACTTCCGGCAGCTCGGCGCCGGGTTTCAGCTCGGCCAGCTCGGCGGCGGCCGACGGCTCGACCTCGAGCATCTCGCGGATCTCGTGCTCGATGTCGCCGAGGCGGCGCTTGGCGGCGTCGGCGCGCTCTTCGGCGCGCGCCGCTTGCGTGCGCGCCTCGCCGACCGCTTCGAGCGCAGCGCGGGCGGCCTTGTCGGCTTCGGCGAGCGCCGTCTCCGCTTCGGCGAGCCGGTCGGCGGCGTCGCGCCGTGCCGCCGTCGCGGTCTCGATCTCGCCGATCAGGCCCTGGCGCATTTCGGCGAAACGTTGCGGTGCGTCCTTGAGCTCATCGCGCTCGCGTTCGGCTTCGGTGCTGCGCTCGGCGATGGTGGCGATCTGGGCGGCGGCGCCGTCCTTGCGCTCGCTCCAGGCGGCGCGTTCGCCGGCGATGGCTTGCAGCCGGCGATCGGACAACTCGGCCTCACGCGCGATGGCCTGGGCTTCGACCCGCACGTCGGCGCAGATGCCGCGTTCGCTCGCGATCGCCTCGTTGATGGTGGCAAGTCTGGCCTCAAGCTCCGCCGGATCGGCGAGCGCGCCAAGCGCCTGCGCGGCTTCCATGGCGGCAGTGCGCGCCTCGTCCAGCCCGCTGCTGATGCGGGCGCGCGCTTCCTGCAGCGCCGAAATGCGCGCCGCATTGCGGCTGATCTCGCGCTCGGCCGCTGCATGCTCTTCGCGCGCCGTATCGGTTGCGCGCTGCGCCTCGCGCCACGCCGTGCGCGCCTGCGTCTCGGCGGCCGCGGCGGCGGCGAGCGCCGCTTCGGCTTCGGCGACGATGCGGCGTTTGTCTTCGAGGTCCGCACGCGCGGTGATCAGTTCGGCCTGGATCGTCTCCAGGCGGCCGCGTTCGGCGAGCCGCCGCGCCGCGCCGGTCGGTGCATGGGCGGCGACGACAAAACCATCCCAGCGCCACAGGTCGCCCTCGCGCGAGACCAGCCGCTGGCCGGGCTTGAGCAAGCTCGCCAGGCGCGCCCCATCGGCGCGCTCGATCACGCCGATCTGCACGAGGCGGCGCGCCAGCTCGGCCGGGCCTTGGACGAATTGCGCCAGCGCGGTTGCGCCCTCCGGCAGCACCGGATCGGCCGGATCACCGGCGACGCCGGCCCAGCGCATCGGTCCCGAATCGCCGACCGGCGCGTCGAGATCGTCGCCGAGCGCAGCACCTAGCGCTTTCTCGTAACCCTGCGCCACCGTCAGCGCATCCATGACCGGCGGCCACAGATTTTTGCTCTCGACGGCGAGCAGCTTTTCGATGGTCTTGGCCTCGGTTTCGAGCCGCTGCACGCCGCGCTCTGCCGTGGCGAGCGGCGCGCGGGCCGCTTCGAGCTGCTCGCGCGCCGCGGCATGCGCGGTCTCGGCGGCGCGCGCCGCGCTCTCGGCATCGGCCAATGCCGACTGCGCCGCGGCAAGCACACTAGCGAGCGCCGGCAGATCGGGCTCGCCGCTGCCGGTCGCCGCCAAGCCGGCTTCGATGTTGACGAGTTCGGCCTCGAGCCGTTCCGTCCGCTCGCCGTGTTCGCGCGACGCCGACTGCAACGCATTGCGCCGCGCGGCGAGATCGGCCAGTGCGCCAGTGAGTTCGGCAAAGGTCTTTTCCGAGGTGGCGAGCGCCGCGTCGGCCGCTTCGACCCGCGCATTGACCCCGGAGAGCCGCGCCGCATTGGCCTGCGCCTCGGCTTTGAGTGTGGTTTCTTCCTCGGCGAGCCGGGTCAGCGCCGCTTGCGCATCCGCCGCCAAGGTGCGCTCGCGCTCGAGATCGGCGCCGAGTTGCGACAGGCGGCGCTCGAGTTCGCCGACCCGCTCTTTGGCGCGGGTTTCTTCGCGTTCCAGGTTGTCGCGCGCCATGATGAGGCGCTGCAGCGCGGCGGCGGCTTTGGCCTCGACCTCGCGCAACGGCGGCAGGCTCGCCGCGACCTCGGCTTGCCGGGTCGAGGCTTGGGCATGCTCGCCGGTACGCGCCGCAACGATGCGCACCGCTTCGTCGTGGGCGCGGCCCGCCTCGGTGACTTCGACGCCGGCACCGCGCCAGCGCAAATGGAACAATAAGGCTTCGGTGCGCCGCACCTGGCCGGAAATGTTGCGGTAGCGCACCGCTTGGCGCGCCTGGGTTTTCAGCGCGGCGACCTGGTTGGCCAGCTGGCCGATCACGTCCTCGACCCGGGCGAGATTGTGCTCGGCGGCCTTGAGCCGCAGCTCCGCCTCGTGGCGGCGCGCATGCAGGCCGGAAATGCCGGCGGCTTCTTCGAGCACGCGGCGGCGCTGGTCAGGCCGGGCCTGGATGATCTCGCCGATGCGGCCCTGATGCACCAGGGCTGGCGACCGCGAGCCGGTCGAGGCGTCGGCGAACAGCATGGCGACGTCGCGGGCTCGCACCTCGCGGCCATTGACCCGGTAGGTCGAACCCTGCTCGCGCACGATACGGCGCGATACTTCGAGCGCCTCGGTGTCGTTGAAGGCGGCCGGGGCGTTGCGCTCGGTATTGTCGACATGCACCGACACTTCGGCATGGTTGCGCGACGGGCGCTGCGTATTGCCGGAGAAGATCACGTCCTCCATCTCGGCCGCGCGCATGGCCTTGTGGGACGCTTCGCCCATGACCCAGCGCACCGCCTCGACCAGATTCGACTTGCCGCAGCCGTTCGGGCCGACGACGCCGGTCAGGCCGGGCTCGATGACGAAATCGGTCGGTTCGACGAAGGATTTGAAGCCGATCAGGCGCAGCCGCGTGAGCTTCATTTGTGTCTTATGTCCGTCCCAGTGCTGCGGCGGCGCTGGGAATCGTTATCTGTTCGCGCCCATGAGATGTCGTGGGCGTGTCGCGGTGCCGCATCGGCGCGGAGAATGAATCGTCACGCCCGCAAGCGCAACAGCGCTGCCGCGCTTTTTTATCGAGCCATCAACAGATAGGTGGTCGCGGGCCGTCAGGCGCTGCTCGCCGGCGCCGCCGGCAGCGGAAAAAACCCTTATCCCGCCTTGAGATAGGGGTCGATCTCCTTGGCCAGCGTGTCGAGCGGCACGTCGCCCGTCAGCTTCTTGCCATTGATGAAAAAGGTCGGCGTCGAGTTGACTCCGAGCTTCTGCACGGCGCGATTGCGCACATCCTCGATGCCGTCGAGCACCTTCTGATTCGTCAGGCACTCCTTGAAGCTCTCGTCGGTGAAGCCGAGCTGCTTGGCGATGTTCTCCAGCGGCGCGCGCGCATGCGCCTTGTCGAGCGCCCATTCGCCCTGCTTGGCGAACAGGGTCTCGATCACCGCCATGTAGCGGTCCTTGCCGGCGCAGCGCGCCAGCATGAAGCCCGCCGCGGCGACGGGGTCGAACGGAAACTCGCGGAAGATGAAGCGCACCTTGCCGGTGTCGATGTAGCGCTTCTTCAGCTCGGGGAAGGTGGTTTCCGAGAAATGGGCGCAGTGCGGGCAGGTCATCGAGGCGTATTCGATGATGGTCACCGGCGCCTTGTCGGAGCCGAGCGCGACGTCGCCGTCCGGGCCGGGCTTGGCCAGTTCGGCCTGGAGCTCGGCCTCATTGGCCGGCGCGGCGCCGCCGGGGACGGTCTGGTTCGTGGCGTTGCCCTGGGCCTGGGCCGCCTGGATGAAGCGCGGCAACAGCGCGCCGGACATGCCGGCGGCGACGAACACGGCCGCGCCGGCCATAAGCAAATTGCGACGGGAGAGGGACAAAGGCAGCTCCTGCGGGATGAGAAAGGCAATTCCTGCGCGTCAATGTGGCATTAGCATGCCCGGTCGCCAATCCCCTGCGGCACCATAGTTTTTGGGGCTATCTGCGGCGCACCGCGGCGCCGAGCCGCGCCACGGCTTGGCGCAGCTCATCGTCGGCGATCTCCGGCAGGCTGGCAGCGATGTGCGCAGTCGCCTCTGCGTCGATCGACCGAACCCGCTTGCGTTCGCCGCGTCGCAGCGGCGCCTGGCGGAGCGTCAGCCGCGCCACCGCGCGCCAGCCGAGAAAGCGATTGACGCGTTCGCAGATCACGTCGGCGGCATGCTGGATCTCGATCGCCGCCGGCCCTTCCACGCGCAGCACCAGCGTTCCGGGCTCCTGGCCGCCGTCCATGGCCGCAGCGCCAGGCGCCACGGAACGCGGCGGGCGCGTCCATTGAATCTTCAGCGGCTCGCTGTAGGCGGCGATCTCGGCGCCGGCGATTTCCGCCCAGCGGGTCACGAGCTCGGCCGAGGCAAAGCCGCGCTGGCGAAAGCTTTCGCCGATCAGCTTACCCACAGTGTCGCGCAGCGGCTTGGCGAAAGCGCGCGCGGACTTGTTCAAAGGCCTCTGCTCTGCCATCGCTCACTCAAAGCGGTTGGTGCATGACCCTAGCAGCCACAGCGTCCCGGCGACAGCGCGGCAGCATCCGCGCCGCCCACTCATGCCCGCAACCCACTGCGCTGCTCGCCTGGTACGACCGCCATCGGCGCCGGCTGCCCTGGCGGGCGGCGCCCGGCGAGTCGAGCGACCCGTACCGGGTCTGGCTCTCCGAAATCATGCTGCAGCAGACCACGGTGAAGGCCGTCGCACCTTATTATGCGCGCTTCCTGGCACGCTGGCCGGACGTGCGCGCGCTTGCCGCCGCGCCGCTCGATGAGGTGCTCAAGGTCTGGGCCGGCCTCGGCTATTACAGCCGCGCCCGCAACCTGCACGCCTGCGCCCGCGCCGTGGTCGAGCGGCACGGCGGCGCCTTTCCGGCGAACGAAGAGGCGTTGCGCGCGCTGCCCGGCATCGGTGGTTACACGGCCGCCGCCATCGCGGCCATCGCCTTCGATGGGTGCGCGGTCCCGGTCGACGGCAACGTCGAGCGCGTGGTCGCGCGGCTTTATGCGCTCGAAACCCCGCTGCCGGAAGCAAAGCGCACCATTGCGCAGCTGGCGCAAGATTTTCGGCCGAAAGCGCGCGCCGGCGATTTCGCCCAGGCCCTGATGGACCTCGGCGCCACCATCTGCACACCCAAACGGCCGGCCTGCAGCCTGTGCCCATGGAACGAAAGCTGCGCCGCGCATGCGCGCGGCGACGCCGAAGCCTTGCCGCGGCGCACGCCGAAGCGCGAAGGCGCGCTCCGCCGCGGCGCCGCTTTCGTCGCGCGCCGAAGCGACGACCACATTCTGGTGCGAACGCGGCCACCCCGCGGTCTCCTCGGCGGCATGACCGAAGTGCCGACGACGGAATGGTCTCATGACTTCGAGCCGAGCAAGGCGCTGCAAGGCGCACCGCGGTTTTCGGCCAACGGCAAGAAGGTCGCCTGGAAAAAACGCACCGGCATCGTGCGCCACGTATTCACGCATTTTCCTCTGGAGCTCACCGTCTATACGGCGGACGTTTCGGCGCGCACGCCGGCGCCAGCCGGCACGCGCTGGGTCGCACTCGGCGTGCTGCACGGCGAGGCCCTGCCGAGCCTGATGCGCAAAGTCGTTGCGCACGCGCTGCCATCCGACTGAAACTTCAAGGACAAATTCAAACCGCGAAAGGAGACGCCATGAAGATCGAACGCCATGAAACCGGCCCGCGCATGAGCAAGGCGGTGGTGCACGGCGATACCGTCTATCTCGCCGGCATCGTCGCCGATGCGCCCAAGGGCAAGAGCATGACCGAACAGACCAAAAGCATCCTGGCGCAGATCGACGGCTTTTTGGCCCAGGCCGGCACCGACAAGAGCAAGCTCCTGTCGGCCAATATCTGGATCACCGACATGGCCAAGTTCGGCGAGATGAATGCGGTGTGGGACGCCTGGGTGTCGCCCGGCAACACGCCGGCGCGCGCCACCGTCGAAGCCGGGCTCGCGTCGCCCGACTACCTGGTCGAGATCATGGTGGTCGCCGGCAGATGAGCGATCTTTCATTGAAGACGCTGTTGCCGCTGGCGCAGACGATTGCGCAGCGCCTGATCGCGCGCCACGAGACCATCGCGGTCGCCGAATCCTCGACCGGCGGCCTGATCGCCGCAGCCTTGCTGGCGCTGCCCGGCGCCTCGGCCTACTTCCTCGGCGGCGCGGTGGTCTACACCAAAGCGGCGCGCGCAGCGCTGCTCGGCATCGGCGACGCCGAGATGGCGGGCCTGCGGCCGGCGACCGAAGCCTACGCGCTCCTGCTCGCCCGCCGCATGGCCGAGCGGCACGGCGCCACCTGGGGCGTCGGCGAAACCGGCGCCACCGGGCCGACCGGCAACCGCTACGGCGATCCGGCCGGCCACAGCTGCATCGCCATCACGGGCCCGCACGCGCGCGCCGTCACGCTGCGCACCGGCAGCGCCGAACGGCTCGCCAACATGGAAGATTTCGCCAAACGGGCGCTCGAGCTGCTTGTCGACGTAATACCGGGGAAGTAACGGCGCGCCCTTACTCGGCGGCTTGCGCCATTTCCGACCGCACCATGGCGCGGAAGTCGTCGATGCAAGTCAGCCCCTTCGGCGTCTCGACGTGCCAGAAGGTCCAGCCGTTGCAGGCTTCGAGCCCTTGGGCCAGGGCGCCGATGCGGTGGATCGAGCCGACCGTTTCGCCGAGCGTGATGGCGCCATCGGCGCGAACGAGCGCGCGGTGCCGCCGCTTGGCATCGACCAGCTTGGCGCCGGGCTCGACCAGGCCGCGCTCGATCAGGCGCGTGAACGGCACCCGCGGCGCCTCGCGCGCGGTCATGAAGCTCGCCAGCGCTGCTTCGGGGAGCGGTTCTGTCGCGGCGATGCGCCCTTCCGCAGCAGCCGCGTAGTCGCGGTCGCGCTCGACGCCGACAAACTGCCGCCGCAGCCGCCGCGCCACCGCGCCGGTCGTGCCGGTGCCGCAGAACGGGTCGAGCACGACCTCATCGGGCCGTGATGCGGCCAGGATGACGCGCGCCAGCAGTGCTTCGGGCTTCTGGGTCGGATGCAGTTTCTTGCCGTCGCGGCCTTTGAGCCGTTCCTCGCCGGTGCACAGCGGAATAAACCAGTCCGAGCGCACCTGAATGTCGTCGTTGCCGGCCTTGAGCGCCTCGTAATTGAAGGTGTAGTCGCGGGTCGACGCATCGCGCGCCGCCCAGATCAGCGTCTCGTGGGCGTTGGTGAAGCGCCGGCCGCGGAAGTTCGGCATCGGGTTCGACTTGCGCCAGACGATGTCGTTGAGGATCCAGAAGCCGAGGTCCTGGAGGACGGCGCCGACCCGGAAGATGTTGTGATACGAGCCGATCACCCACAGCGTGGCGTGCGGCTTCATCACCCGGCGGCAGGCGGTGAGCCAGGCGCGGGTGAAATCGTCGTAGGCGGCGAAGCTCGAGAACTTGTCCCAGTCGTCATCGACCGCATCGACCCGCGAATCGTCCGGGCGCTTGAGATCGCCGGCCAGCTGCAGATTGTAGGGCGGATCGGCGAACACGAGATCGACGCCCGCCGCCGGCATCTTGGCCATGGCGGCAACGCAGTCGCCGACCAGGACGCGCGCCGACGGAGCCTGCTCGAAACTGACGCGGGGCGTCCTGACGGACGCCCCGCGACGCGACACAACCATGACTCAGAACTCTGACTCAGGCGACGCGATCGGCGACGCGGGACCTACAACCGACAAAAAGGAGGATGCCGCGCCAAGGTAAAAATCGAGTTACTGGCAATGCACTTTCGCTGCGGCTTCACTAGGCAAGAAATGCCCAGAAACATTTGGTTAATTTGTCGCGCCGGCGAAGTATCTTTGCTCGCGGCAGCGCCCTATAATATCGGCCGCACTAAAGGTAATCCTCATCCTGAGGTGCGAGCGAAGCGAGCCTCGAAGGATGAGGCCGAGGTGCTGAGGCCTGCATCCTTCGAGGCTCGGCGCTGCGCGCCGAGCACCTCAGGATGAGGATAACATTATCTGTTGCGTCACGGTGGGGTCATGCCCGGAGTCGATGAGAAAAAACAGTTCGTGCCGCTGAAGATCGCGGTGCTGACCATTTCTGATACGCGCTCGCTCAAGGACGACAAATCGGGCGCGCTGCTGGTGCAGCGCATCGTCGCCGCCGGTCACGTCGTCGCCGAGCGCAGTATCGTGGCCGACGATGTCGATGCGATCCGCGCGCGCGTCAAAGCCTGGATCGACGATCCGGTCATCGACATCGTCATCACCACCGGCGGCACCGGCTTCACCGGCCGCGACGTGACGCCGGAAGCGGTCGAGCCGCTGTTCGAGAAAAGAATGGACGCGTTCTCGGTGCTGTTTCTGGTGGTCAGCTTCCCGAAGATCGGCACCTCGGCGATCCAGTCGCGCGCCACCGCCGGCGTCGCCAACTCGACCTTCATCTTCTGCCTGCCCGGCTCGCCCGGCGCCTGCAAGGACGCCTGGGACGAGATTTTGGTGCACCAGCTCGACTACCGCTACGGCCCATGCAATTTCGTCGAGATCATGCCGCGGCTCGATGAGCATTTGCGCCGGCCGAAGGCGCAGGGCGCGACGGCGTAGTGTCCTTGGCGGGTAACCCGTGGTGACGGACAATTTTCGAGCAAACGATAGTAGATTACTTAGTAGTAGCGTTGGATTGAGGTTGTCCGTTGGGTGGCTGTTGAGCGGGCTTCTGCGGCTGAGGTGGACCGTTGGCGGCTGGCCCGGAGCTCGGGCTAGAATTTATCGTCCGCGAGTGATATTTTTTGATTGCGACGTCAATAAGACTTGATTTGTTGATCAGCAAGCCTCCCGCAATAGTCATGATTACAAACACACCGAAGAAAATATACACAATCGGCTTGTAAAACAATTCTATCTTTGCTGTTGAATGTATGCGCTTGTCCTCTTTGTAAGCTTTGTCGCGAACGATAATTCGAGCTAGCAATTTAGTAATGGGTCTGGTCAGCTCTATCGGGCTTGCCGCTCCGATTTCTTGGGTCAACCTAATTTCCGGAATATCGAATCGATGCTTGTCCTCGATAAAGGCTCCTTGATTTACTGAGCCAATTAACAAGCGGTGGTACCAATATCGGTCGATAAAATAGAATAATAACGTTCCTACTATTCCGCCCAAGGGGACGAATACAGCATAGTGTATCGTAACATTTGAAATGTCGAGTTTGAGGTCTTTTTCGGCTAAAAATCCGATTGCGGCAGATAGAGCAAGAATTAGCGTGATAAACAATCCTCGGATGCGCATCGAGATGTCATTAAAGTGTTGTTGGACATCAACAACGGTTTTCCAAATGCCGACAATCGTATTCCTTTGCTCTGTAGTTAATTCGGCCTTTGTAGATAATTCGTAATATGCTTGCCCGCTTCCGAATCGAAAGTATTCGAATAGATCGTTGAAGCCTGCCAGCTCTCTTGATGGTTTGATGCTGCGCTGAGAAATTCGCTTTTCCCGCTCTACATCCTCATCACTCCAGTGAGTTACCTCTCTTAGTAGCTGATACGCTGGGGTATTTTGCGATTGTCCATATTTGGCCCATGCGTCATCAACGCCTGCGTCTTTTGCCATCGCGACGTCTTTGAATAAGCTGTCGCCGACGTAGACACAATCTTCGTTAGATGCGCCTATGGATTGAATAATGATAATAAGATATCCTTGTTTGGCTTTAGCTCGCCGGGCGGCGTAAGGTGATGTTCTGTCTTGCGAAAATCATATTGGCCAGCCGGATATTTTCGTAGCTGATCGGAGGTCAACCCTCGTGGTAATTCGTGGTCTTTAGGGGAGAAGACAGCATCAAGAACGCCATCCAACCCTAGACGTCGAACGCGGTAATTCGAATAGAAGGCCATTGATTCAGTATACCCAATGATCCTAGCTCCGGATCCTTTTATCTTCAGAAGACTCTCCGCGACTCTTGGATAAAGGCAAAGCTCGCGCCGCCGGGCTTCTCGGTATGCGTCCAATGCCGGCGCAAAGAGCGTAGCTAGTTCTTGATGTGGAAATGCCTTCAATAAACTCGGAACTTCCTCTATCAAAAATGCGTATTCTGAAGTGCCGTGCCTTTGATGAATTTCTCGAATCTCTGGCTTAAGCGTTTGAATAGAAATTCCGCTAATGTCCGCAAGCTTTCCGAGCATTGCTGAGAAACAGGCATGCCAAAGATGCACCCAGTCAAAAAGGGTGTTGTCTAGGTCGGTGATCAGAACACTTTTGCGGGGTTTCATTGGCATGTTCCCGTTTCGTTCTCTTATAGCTTGTCCTCTGCCGCTCGTCCAGCGGGTATTGGGTATCTACAGCTCCAAATCATAAAACTCGCTCGTCACCGGCCTACCCCAGCTGTTGTGTTGCTCCGTCCCGGTGAGCCGGAAGCCCGCCTTCTGATAAACATGGCGCGCGGCGGCGAGCACGCTGTGCGTCCATAGCGTGATCTTGGTATACCCGGCGTGCCGCGCAAAGCGCACGCACTCTTCGACCAATCGCGCGCCGAGGCCCAGACCGCGCGCCTTCGGGTCGACCAGCAACAGCCGCACGCGCGCGACTTTGTCCGAATCTTTGACCAGGAAGACGCAGCCGACCGGCTCGCCGTCCATCTCGGCGATCCAGCAGCGTTCGCGCTTTTTGTCGTAATTGTTGGCGAAGTCGGCGACGATCTGCGCGCACAGGCCTTCGAACGGCTCGCCCCAGCCGTATTCCTGCGCATAGATCTCGGCGTGGCGGCGCACGATCCAGCCGAAATCGCCCGGTATTGGCGCGCGCAACGTATAACCATTGTTGGGGCGCCGCGGCGGCGATTTCAGATCATGGTCGAGCAGGCTGTGGATCGTGTGCATGGCCACGATCAGCCGCGACCGTTCGGCCGGCGCCAACCGCTTCAGCATGGCAGCAGCCTCGCGCTGCGAGCGCCGTTCGAGCGGCGCATAGGCGCGGCGGCCGCGCGGCGTCAGCGACAGGTGACTTTGCCGGGCATCGCGCGGCGAAGTCGTGCGCCGGATCAGGCCGCGCCGCTCGAATGCGCGCAACAGCCGGCTCAGATAGCCGGCGTCGAGATCGAGTGCGCGGGCGACGTCGCTCGCGGTCGGCGCTTGACGGCTCGCGATCTCATAGAGCACGCGCGCCTCGCCCAGCGAATACGGGCTGTCGAGAAACGTCTTGCGCAGCACGCCGATCTGCCGCGTGTAGAAGCGGTTGAAGCCGCGTACCGCAGCCGCATCTTGCCCATTCCGGCGAGCACTCATGCCGCCAGCGTCGCCCGGAAAGTTGACTTAGTCAAGTATTCGGCACGCTCATCAGTGCGGCGGTGGCAAGCCGGGCAATGCGCTTGCGGCCGATGCGGCCGATCAGGTCGGTTTCCGAATCGGCGGCATCGGCGCGATGGCCGCCGAGCCCGGCGTAAAAAACCCGCGAGATCAAAAGGCCCTGCTCGGGGCGCGGCTTCGCGCCGAGCGCGATCGTCGCCTGCGCGAACGCTTCGCGCAGCGGGGAGGGCGCCACGGCGCCACGCCGAAACGCCGCCGCGCGCTCGCGCTCGCGCGTCAGTTCGATGAAGCGTCGGGTCTCGCCGACCCACGGCGTGTCGAGGATGATTCCGGGCCGCACAAAGAGAAGCCACGGCCCCCGCGCCGCGGCCGCCGCGGCGCTCAACCGTTCGCCGAGCGATCGATCGAGCTTGAGAAATTTGCAGCCCGCCACGTCGGCCACCACCGCCGTGTCGTCCCGCGACCCGCCGTCGGCGAGCAGCACTTCGCGGATCAAGCCCTCCGTCGCGCCGGAGACCAGCGCCGCCAGCGTCGGCACCAGGTGGCGCTCGGAATTCAACGTTGGAATGATCACGCTGAGCATTGCGCCACCGATACGAGGTCCCACTGGGGTTTTCCAATGGTCCCACCCCCGCCTGGCCTCACGACAAATTGTTCTTGTTTTGTTCACTCGGCCGCGTTACCTTAGCGCCATGAGCCGTTCATCCGCCTTGAGGCGCCCGCCGGAGCCATTGCTGCCCTCCGCTCCGGCGGGCGAAACCGGGACCGCCGTCGACCGCGCGCGCCGCCGCGGCCGCGGCACGGGGTCGAATGCGTCGGGCCGCTACGAGCCCTTGGCGCGCATCGCCTTCGACGACGGCTGGCAGGGCCTCGACGAACTGCCGCCGTTCAAGACCACCGTCACGGCCGACTCCACGCGGAAAATCATCGCGCGCAACGATTCGCCGGACATTTCGTTCGACCGCTCGATCAATCCGTATCGCGGCTGCGAGCACGGCTGCGTTTACTGCTTCGCGCGGCCGACCCACGCCTATCTCGGCCTGTCGCCGGGCCTCGACTTCGAATCGAAACTATTTATGAAGCCGAACGCGCCCGAACTGTTGGAGCGCGAATTGTCGGCGCCCGGCTACGTGCCCAAGACCATCGCCATCGGCACCAATACCGATCCGTATCAGCCGATCGAGCGCCGCTACAAGATCATGCGCGGCATTCTGGAAGTGCTGGAGCGCGCCGGTCATCCGGTCGGCATCGTCACCAAATCGAACCTCGTGTTGCGCGACCTCGACATTCTGGGGCGCATGGCCGAGCGCAATCTCGTCAAGGTGGCGCTCTCGGTGACGACGCTCGACGCCAAGCTCGCGCGCACCATGGAGCCGCGCGCGGCGACGCCGCCGCGCCGCCTCGAAGCGTTGCGCCAGCTCACCGCAGCCGGCGTGCCGACCTCGGCCATGGTCGCGCCGGTCATTCCGGCGATCAACGATGCCGAGATCGAGCGCATCCTCGAAGCGGTCGCGGCGGCCGGCGTGCGCCACGCCGGCTATGTACTCTTGCGGCTGCCGCTCGAAGTGCGCGACCTGTTTCGCGAATGGCTGATCGAGAATTTCCCCGACCGCTATCGCCACGTCTTCAAGCTCATCCGCGACACCCGTGGCGGCAAGGATTACGATTCGACCTGGGGCAAGCGCATGACCGGCGCCGGCCCGGTCGCCTGGATGATCGGCCGCCGCTTCGAAGTCGCCTGCGACCGGCTCGGCTTCAATAAAGGCCGAGCCAGCACCACGACCGAGCATTTCCGCCCGCCGCGTCCGGCGGTTAAGCAGCTGGATCTGTTCTGATCCGATACCGTTCGCGCCGGTCAGGCCGCGCGCTGTTTGCGCCAGGGCGACCAGAACGGTCGATCCGGCCAGCGTTGCTCGCTCGCGTAAAGCGCGGCGCGGCGTGCCCGATAGATCGACCAGACCTCGGCCATGCGCTGTGCATAAGCGCCCAGCAGGGCGCGCTCACCGCCGAGTGCGGCATGGACCGCGGCCGCGGCCTCGCGGCCGGAATGCAGCGCCGCGAAAATCCCCTGGCCAGAGATCGGATCGAAGCTCATCGCCGCATCGCCGCAAGCGACCCAGCGCTCGCCGTAAAACGGCGAAAGTATCGCGCCGCCGGCGTCGGTCGCCGGCAGCGTTTGGGTAAATTGCACCGCTGCGAACAGCGGGCCGAGGCGATGCGTTGCCGCAAGCAACGCGCGCCAGCGCTGTGGTTTCGCCTTGATCCGCGCCGCTTCCGCCGCGTCGGTGTGCAAGGCGGCGATCACCGCGCCCGAAGGCAGCCGCGCCGCATACCACCAGCCCTCGGCAGATGCCTCGATGAAGGTGCGGCTATCGTGGAAATTGGCGCAAAAATCGGCGCATTTGCCGATGCGATAAAGCGCGATCAGGCGGCTGTCGTGCCGGCGGCCGGCGCCGAGCTTGCGCGCCGGCCGCGCGGAGCGGCCGCTGGCGTCGATCAACCAGCCGGCGTGCGCCACGCTGCCGTCGTCGAACTGCAGCCGCAAGCCGTCGCCGGCGTCGGCCACATCGCGCAAGCGTGCCGGCCATGGTGTCGCGCCCGCCTCGACCGCGGCTTGCCGCAGGTCGGCGTCGAAGCGCAGGCGGTCAAGCCGCCACGCCGTGCCATAAGGGTCGCGCAACGAGTCGGTCGCGCTAAAGTCCGGCGCTCCCCATGCCGACAGCATGCCGGCGATCGGAGCGTGCGCACCGCCTGGCACCGGCGCCGGCAGATCGAGCGCGCGCAGCAGCCGCACCGCTGCGCCCGGCAGCGCTTCGCCGATCTTGTTGCCCGCTGCGCTGCGATCCGCCAGCAGCACGCGACGGCCGGCGCGCGCCAACCGCGCCGCGGCGGTTGCGCCTGCCGGTCCGGCCCCGGCGACGACGACGTCCCACATGCTATTGGCTGCGCACACGGATGGCGCGGAAGGCGCGGTATTGCTCCTCGCTGGCCCAGCCGGCGAGTTCGATGCGGGAGGGCGGCCGCCCCGGCGCCTTGAACTTTGCGCTCGCCCGCAAAGCTTGTGCCTTCGCTGCCTTGTGGGCGATTGTCTCGACGAACATGACTTCGGGGAAGTCCGGATCGTTCTTGACGCCCGGCCGTGCCTCGACGATGCCCAGCGTGCCGAATCCTGCGACCATGTTCATCATCGTCGGCGCCGTATCGTTTCCGCCGTCGACGTCAATGGTGCGAGTCCACGGCATGCGGCGGCGGAAGGCCGTGAGCCGTTGGTCGCGCGGCAGGGCCGTATTGATCGCGACCTCGTAGTCGTCCTCGTCGAGGATTTGATTGGGCACCCTGGCGGCCCAGAACGTCGGTAGATACGGATCATATTGGGCTTCATAGCCGGACCGGCAGAACGCAGTGTCGCCCTGCCACGGCAACGCCATCCAGCGGCTGATATCACCCGGCCCTTGAGCGAATAGCGGTCCGTCTGCCGCCAAGGCCTGAGCGGCGGAGAGCGTGGGACCGTAATCCGGCTCCGGCTGTCCGGCCGGCCGGTGCTTGATGCGAAACGGCGCGTCGTACATCGTCATGTGGCGCATCGGCCACGTCATCTCGCACCCAGGATGGAAGGTATCGGCCAGGCAGAAATGCGGCGCCGCCTCGTCGAGCATGGCCGGCTGCGCCGCCACCGGAAGCTCGTCGAGCGTGACCGCCGCTTTGGATTTCGGCGGCCAATCGCTGACAAAATCGTTCTCGACCCAGCTATGCAGTATCGTTTGCTGCAGTCGCGTCATGGTCAGCATGTTGCCGGTTCCGGTCGGAGGATAGGAACCGTAGGCGTCGCCATAGATCCAGGGCCACACATGCGGCCAGATCACCGGTTCGGCTATCACCGGCTTCGGCGGACGAAACATGTTGTAGATCGATTGTCTCAGCTCCCTGAAGGTGTCGTAAGCGCCGGCGGTCGGCGGTCGCTGTGCCAACCGCCTGAGGAATTCGGGATTGTCGAAATCCATCGGGCAGCCCTTGCCGAACGTGGTCGCGTAGCCCTGATTCACCCATTGCAGGTTCGACAGCCGGTGCAGTATCGGCAGGACATCGCCGCAGAACGAGACCGGGTTCGGCGATTTGAGCCAGGATGGCGATGTGTTGACATAAAGATCGCACAACAGATCGTACATCGTGCGCCAGCCGATGATGTCGGGCGCATAATTGGGCGGCGCGACCACGACCCATGCGGCATCGACCGGAATGGTGTTGCCGCCTATCGAAACGGTTGCCGTCACCGGCCCGTCGGATGTGTCGTCGTACCAGTCGTTGGCATTGTTGAAGCTGTCGCCATCGGCCGGAATGATGATCGGTGCGCCCGAGGGCGAGCCGGACTGGCCGGTGCCGCCGAGGAATAGCAGACGTCCGGATTCATCGGTGCGTATCTCACCGAGCGGCACCACCGTCTTGCCCTTGAACGTGCCGGTGTTGAAGCTGTGTGCGTCGCCGCCGGATACCGACTTGCCGCGGATGCTGCGCGGGCCGGGATCGATCGCCAGCGCGGCGCGGTCGGCATAGTCGGCGTTGCGGCGGATCACCGAGGCGTCGGCGGATTCCGGAATGTCGAGCGCGGCCGTGAAGCGGTACCACTGCGCCTTGCGGTTGGCGACGTGGACGGTCCAGGTGATGTCGGCGTTGTCGGGGGTGAGCTCGGCCACCACCTCGCCGGCGCTGTCGTAGCCGTAGATGCGGAAGCGCGCGGCCTGGCGTTTGATGGCGCCCTGCGGATCGCGGTAATAGTCGGCGGCTTGCGGTTGCGGCGCGGTGACTTCGGGGCCGATGAAATACCCGGTCAGGCTGTTGCCGATGCGGGCGATGCCGATGGCCGGATGGATGGCAGCGCGCACGATGGTGCGGTCGGTCGGCATGGCAAACCTCTTGCTGAGTGGCGTTATGGCCGCGCCTTTGGGCGCGAGCGTGTGGCAGTCCCGTGTGCAACCTTAGGCCGAGGTCGGCCAACGATCCAGGGGCCGTCCCCGCTATTTTCAGGGCGGCATGTCCGCCGTTGCTCGCGGTTCGTTGTCTGGCCATGATGATCGCATGAGTCGCAATGGAAACGGCAATGGAAGCGGCAAGACAGCCGCGCGGCTGCCGCTCGACGAGCCGGTGGTGCGGCCGACGTTTCGGCGCGAGCGCTCGGCGCTCAAGCGCGGCGTCTGGCCGGTGGCCGGCTGCGACGAAGCCGGCCGCGGTCCGCTGGCGGGACCGGTCGTGGCCGCCGCCGTCATTCTCAATCCCGACGACGTGCCGCGCGGCCTCGATGATTCGAAGCGGCTGACGGCGGAGCGGCGCGAGGTGCTGTACGAGCGCATCTGCGCGCGCGCCCAGGTCGCGGTGGCGATGGCGCCGCCATGGCGCATCGACCGCGACAATATTCTGCGCGCGTCGCTGTGGGCGCTGGCGCGCGCGGTGGCGGCGCTGCCGGTCAAGCCGTGCCTCGTGTTCGTCGACGGCCGCGACCGCATCGCTGCCGGATGCGACTGCGAGGCCGTGATCGGCGGCGACGGCCTGGTCGCTTCGATCGCCGCCGCCTCGATCGTCGCCAAGGTGACGCGCGACCGGCTGATGGCGCGGCTCGGCGCCGCCCATCCGGGCTACGGCTTCGAGCGCCACATGGGCTACAGCGTGCCCGAGCACTTTGCCGCGCTCGACCGGCTCGGGCCGACCATCCACCACCGCCGCTCGTTCTCGCCGGTGGCCGGCGCGCTCGGCCTGTTGGACGGCGATGCCGAGGTTCCGGTCGCCGACGTATTGCCGCTCTAATCCGCGCAAACTATACGGCAGGCGCCGCGACCACCGTTGCGGCGATCGCCTGCGCCCCGGTCCTGATGTTCTACGTCCCCCTTTATTTCGAAGCGATCCGTTCGCGGCCGGTCGTGGTGTTCTGGCTGGCGGCGCTGGCGCAGGCCGTGCTCTGGCTGGCCGTGCCGATGCTGTTCTATGCGGCGCCGCCGGGCGAGCTCGCGCAGGTGCTGGCGATCGGCCACGAATTCCAGTTCGACAGCGATGTCGGGCCGCCGCTCGCGTTCTGGCTCGCCGAAATCGCGTTTCGGGTCGCCGGCCTGTTCGGCGTCTATGCGCTGGCGCAGGCCTGCATCGTCACGGCGTATTGGTGCGTGTTCCGGTTCGGCAGCGCGATCGTCGGTCCGCCGTATGCCGCATTGGCCGTGCTGCTCATGGTCGGCATCTCGCCGTTCACCGTGCCGAGCCCGGATTTCGGCCCGCCGCTCCTCACCATGGCGCTGTGGGCCATCGTGTTGCTCAGCTATTGGCGCGCCATCGCGGAAGGAAATCGACGGGCGTGGTATGTGCTCGCCGCCGCCGCGGCGCTGATCCTGGTCACCAGCGAAGCCGCCCTCATCCTGCTCGGCACGCTCGTTATGTTCACGGTGATGACGGCGCGCGGCCGCGCGGCGCTGAACCGCATCGAGCCGTGGATCGTCGCGGCGGTCCTGGTCGGCTTTCTGTTCGTGCATCTGTTGTGGCTGGAAGGCTCGGCCGACAGCCTGACGCCGCTGCTCGAGCGGCTGCGGCTTGCCGGCACCGAAGGTCAAAATACCGCGGAATGGTTGCGGCAGCTGGCGATCCTGGTCGCGGCGCATGCCGGGCTCGCCATCCTGGTGCTGCTGGCCGCCGGCTGGCTGCGCGGCAGCGGCGGCCCGCTGCCGGCCATGAGCCGTCCGGCCGCCGTGCCATCGGCGCAAAACTTTGTCGCCACCTTGGCCCTGGTTCCGGCATTGCTGTCGACGGTCATTGCGGTGGTGCTCGGCCGCGCCATGCCGATCGGCGGCGTCGCGCCGCTCGTCGTCCTCTCGCCGCTGCTCGTCATTCTCGCCGCCGGCGAAAGCATCGCGCTCTATCATCAGCGCGTTCTCGGTTTCGCGTGGACCGGCTTGCTGCTGGTGCCGGCCATCATGGTCCCGGCGACGCTCATGCTGCTGCCGTGGACGCTCGGCACCGATCTCGCCGTGGCGAAGCCCGCCGCCGCCATGGGCCGGTTCTTCGCCGAGAACTTTCAGAACCGCACCGGCCGGCCGCTCGCGGTCGTCACCGGAGAGATCGGGCCGGCGACCATCGTGGCGCTCGGCGCGTCGAGCCGCCCCAGCGTCTATTTCGACGACGATCCGGCGCGCTCACCCTCGGTCACGCCGGCCGACATCCGCGCCAAGGGCGCCGTCGTGGTCTGGCTCACCGCCGACACCACGCCGACGCCGCCCGCCGACATCAAGGCGCGCTTTCCCGACCTCATCCCCGAAGTGCCGCAGACCTTCGAACGGCGCGTGCAGGGCCGGCTGCCGCTGCTGCGCGTCGGCTGGGGCGTGATCCGGCCTGTGGATTCGTCCGCCGCCACCGCGCCTGCGCGCTGATCGCTGGCAGCGCTCGCAGGATCACTGCTCGTCGTGGTCCGCCGTCGATCGCAATGGCAGTCCATTTTTCGAAAGGATTTTTTTGTCAAGGATCTGCGACCGCCGAAGGCGGCGCGCTTCGCGCGTCCTTGACAAAAAAATCCTTTCGAAAATTTCGCTGACCATTGCGATCGACGGCTTTCTCTGATCGATTGAGTTAATTGCCCGAGGCGCATCCCATAAAATCGCGCCGCTGGGCGAGGCCACGGGGGGACGCCATGAGCCAAGCCACCGCAACCGACAACCGCAGCACGCCGCGCTTTCTCGAGCGCATGTTCGGCCTGAGCAAAGCGGGCAGCAATCTGCGTACCGAATTCGTCGCCGGCCTGACCACGTTTCTGACGATGGTCTACATCGTGTTCGTCAACCCGCAGATCCTCGGCAATACCGGCATGGACAAGGGCGCGGTATTCGTCGCCACCTGCATCGCGGCGGCGGTATCGACGGCGGTGATGGCGCTCTACGCCAATTATCCGATCGCGCTCGCGCCCGGCATGGGCTTGAACGCGTTCTTCGCCTTCACCGTCGTGCTGACCATGAAATACACCTGGCAGCAGGCGCTTGCCGCGGTGTTCTGCTCCGGCGTGATCTTCTTTCTGATCTCGATCTTCCGCATCCGCGAATACATCATCAATGCGATTCCGCGGAACCTGAAACTCGCGATCTCGGCCGGCGTCGGCCTGTTCCTCGGCATCATCGCGCTCGAGGAAGCCAAGATCGTGGTGGCGAGCCCGGCGACGCTCGTGACGCTCGGCGACCTGCGCAATCCGGTGGCGATCCTCTGCCTGCTCGGCCTCATCCTGATCACCGCGCTCAACTATCGGCGCATCGTCGGCGGCACCCTGATCGGCATTCTGGTCGTCACCCTCATCGGCATTCCGTTCGGGCTGGCCAAATACAGCGGCATCGTCGCTATGCCGCCGTCGCTGGCGCCGACTTTCTTTCAGCTCGATTTCTCGCGTATCGCTGAAGGCTCGTTTCTCATCGTCATCTTGAGCTTCCTGTTCGTCGACGTGTTCGACAATGCCGGCACGCTCATCGGCGTCACTCACCGCGCCGGACTGACCGACGCGCAAGGCAATCTGCCGCGCATGAAGCAGGCGCTGATCGCCGACAGTTTTGCCGCCATGTTCGGTTCGCTGATCGGCACCTCGACGACCACGAGCTACATCGAGAGCGCGGCCGGCGTTTCCGCCGGCGGACGCACCGGCCTCACCGCGCTGTTCGTCGCGATCTTTTTCCTGGCCGCTTTGTTCTTCGCCCCGCTCGCCGGCATGGTGCCGGCCTACGCGTCGGCCGCGGCGCTGCTCTACGTCGCTTGCGTGATGGCGCGCGGTCTCGCCGAGATCGACTGGGACGACATCACCGAAGCCGCGCCCGCAGTGGTCGCCGCCGTGACCATGCCGCTCACCTATTCGATCGCCACCGGCATCGGGCTGGGCTTCATCACCTATGCGCTGGCCAAAATCGTCGCCGGCAAATTCGCCGACGCCAAGCCCGCGGTGCTGGTGCTGGCGGCGATCTTTGCGATCAAATTCGCGATCGGGTGAGTACCAGAGCACGATCGCTTTGATTGAAAAGAGACGCGCATGGCGTTTGTTTCACCTCTCCCCGGAGGGGAGAGGTCGAGCGAGCGCAGCGAGCGAGGGTGAGGGGGTTCGGAAGGTGCAGAACTATCTCAAACTTCCGAACCCCCTCACCCCAACCCTCTCCCCTCCGGGGAGAGGGAGTGCGTCGTGCGAGCTGCAGCGCTTTGACTGAATCAGGTCACCCCGCCAGCGCCTTCTTGATCGCCAGAAAATCACGCCAGGCGAAGCGCTTTTGCAGCGGCTGGCGTAGCAGATAAGCCGGGTGCAGCGTGGCGAGGGCGCGGATGTCGCGGCTGCCGGTGGCGAAGGTGAACCAGCGGCCGCGCGTGCGGGTGATGCCTTCGCGGGTGCCGAGCAGCGTCTGCGTCGACGGCTGGCCCATGCACACCAGGATGTCGGGATCGGCGAGCTCGATTTGGCGGCGGATGAACGGCAGGCAGATCGCGGTTTCCTGCGGCGTCGGCGTGCGGTTGCCGGGCGGCCGCCACGGCACCACGTTGGCGATGTAGACCGCGTTGCGGTCGAGCCCGATCGCCGCCAGCATGAGGTCGAGCAGTTTTCCGGAACGGCCGACGAACGGCTTTCCGGTCATGTCTTCCTCGTAGCCGGGCGCCTCGCCGACGAACATCACGCGGCCTTCCGGATTGCCGTCGGCAAAGACGAGCCGCGTCGCCGTGGCATGCAGCGCGCAGCCGCGGAAGTTTTCGAGGAGCGTGCGCAGCTCGTCGAGGCTCTTGGCGCTGCCGGCGGCTTCGCGCGCCGCCATGACGGCGACGTCGGGTGGCGGCGGCGCCGAGCCGGCCGGCGGCGGCGCGGGACGCACCGGCGCGCGCGAAGTAACGCCGCCCGCTCGCGGCGCCGGCGCGGCATCCGCCGCGCGTTCCGGTTGGCCCGGCGGCGCCAGCGCCGGCTCGTCGGCCATGCGGTCGACCGGCGCTTCGCCGATCAGTGCATCGGCGCCGGCTTCCACATAGAAGGCGAGCAGCGCGCGGGCCGCTTCGATATCGGAGTTCATCGCCGCAGCATTTTCATAATGGCCGCGCCAAGTCTATGAGAGGTGCGCAAAGCATGAAAGAGTAGGCCGAAGGAAAGCCATATGGATCAGCCGACGACCACACCGGAATTGCCCGGACGCGAGGCCATGGAGTTCGACGTGGTCGTGGTCGGCGCCGGTCCGGCCGGACTCGCGGCGGCGATCCGGCTTAAGCAGCGCGCGCCCGAAAGCTCCGTCGTGGTGGTGGAGAAGGGCTCCGACGTCGGCGCGCATATTCTGTCAGGCGCGGTGATCGATCCGGTCGGCCTCGACAGCCTCATCCCGGAGTGGCGCGGCGAGGACTCGTTCGTCAAAACCGCGGTCACCGACGATCGCTTTTATCTGCTGGGTGCTTCCGGCGGCTGGCGGTTGCCGAATTTCGCCATGCCGCCGCTCTTGAGCAACCACGGCAATTTCATCGTCTCGCTCGGCGATGTCTGCCGCTATCTGGCGCGCAAGGCCGAAGCGCTGGGCGTGGAGATTTATCCGGGCTTTGCCGCCGCCGAGGTGCTGTTCGAGAACGACGCGGTGGTCGGCGTCGCCACCGGCGACATGGGCATCGCCAAGGACGGCCACCACAAGCCGGGCTTCGCCCGTGGCATGGAGCTGCGCGGCAAGTACACCATCTTCGCCGAAGGCGCCCGCGGCAGCCTCACCAAAGGCCTGATCGCGCGCTTCGATCTGGCGCAATCGAGCGAGCCGCAAAAGTTCGGCCTCGGCTTGAAGGAGCTGTGGCAGGTCGCGCCTGAAAAACACCGCCCCGGCCTGGTGCAGCACACGGCCGGCTGGCCGCTCGACAACCGCACCGGCGGCGGCTCGTTCGTTTATCACTTTGCCGACAACCTGGTGGCGGTCGGCTTTGTGGTTCATCTGAACTATGAGAATCCGTATCTGTCGCCGTTCGAGGAGTTTCAGCGCTTCAAGACCCATCCGCTTATTCGCGATACGTTTTCGGGCGGCAAGCGCATCGGCTACGGCGCCCGCGCCATCGCCGAGGGTGGCTGGCAATCGGTGCCGCGCGTTTGTTTCCCCGGCGGCGTGCTGGTCGGCTGCGCCGCCGGCTTCCTGAACGTGCCGCGCATCAAGGGCAGCCACAACGCCATCCTGTCCGGCATGCTGGCGGCCGAGCGTATTGTGGCTGCGCTCGGCGAAGGCCGCGCCCATGACGCGCTCACCGGCTACGAGGCGGCGTGGCGCGCTTCGCCGATCGGCCGCGATCTCAAGCCGGTGCGCAACTCAAAACCGCTGTGGTCGAGGTTCGGCACGCTCGCCGGCATCGCGCTCGCCGGTCTCGACATGTGGACCAACAGGTTCGGTTTTTCGCTGTTCGGCACGCTCAAGCACGGCAAGCCGGATTCCGCTACGTTGAAACCGGCAGCGCAGTGCCGGCCGATCGCGTATCCAAAGCCCGACGGCAAGCTCACCTTCGACCGGCTGTCCTCGGTGTATCTGTCGAACACCAACCACGAAGAAGACCAGCCGGTGCACCTTCTGGTGCGCGATGGCGGCTTACAAAAATCATCCGAGCACGACGTCTATGCCGGACCGTCGGCGCGCTATTGCCCGGCCGGCGTCTACGAATGGGTCGAGGAGGGCGGCGCGCCGCGCTTCGTCATCAATGCGCAAAACTGTGTCCACTGCAAAACCTGCGACATCAAGGATCCGAACCGGAACATCACCTGGGTGCCGCCCGAAGGCGGCGGCGGCCCGAACTATCCGAACATGTGAGACTGGACTTGTTGCCGCGTGCCGGCCTGCGGTCTCACCTGGCTTCCGCCGCAGCAAGGCGCACGGCAGAAATGATCCAAGGAGAGTCGCCATGGGCGGGGAAATTGCGTGGCGCGTTGAGCTGCAAGTCAAAGCCGGGCAGCTTGGCAATTTCCACACGCTGACCGCCGAAATGGTGGAGGCGACGCGACGTGAGCGCGGCGTTCTGAGTTACCAGCGCTTTGTCAGCGAAGATGGTTCGAATATCCATATCTACGAACGATACGCGGATTCGGTTGTTGCGCTTGCGCACTTGGGAGCATTCGCCGGAAGCTTCGCCGGTCGATTTGGCACCATGGTCGAGCGCAAGGCATTCGCCGTGTTTGGCCATCCGAGCGCCGAACTGAAAACGGTGCTCGACCGATTCGATCCAGTCTATTTGAAGCCGTTTGGCGACTTTGATTATTGGGCCTAAGGTGCGGCCTTGCCGCGCGTCCCAGCACATTATCATTCGGGCTTCAGGCCGATTGCCTTGACCAAAGCCGGGTTGATCGCAAATTGCTCTTCCACATAGGCGCCGAACGCGGCGCGCGTCATGTCGACTGGATCGACGCCAAGCGTGGCGAGCCTGGCCCGCATCTTTGGCGTTTGCAGCGTCTTGACCGTCTCGTCGTGAAGGCGATCGAGGATCGCGGGTTGGGTCTTCGCAGGGGCGAATAGGCCAAACCAGATCGGGTACTCGGCGTCGGCGAAGCCGGCCTCGCGCGTTGTCGGCACGTCCGGCAGCGCCGCGGCACGTTTGGCGCCGTTCACCGCAAGCGCCGTGAGCTTGCCGGCCCGGATCATGGGCAGAACGAGGCCGACCGGCCCAAAGAAGAAGTTCACGCGTCCGGCCATCGTCTCCGCCATGGCTTCGGCGCCGCCTTTGAAGGGCACGTGAACCGCTTCGAGGCCCGCGCTGAAGCAGAACCGTTCGGCACTGAGATGCGTCGCGGTGCCGACGCCGACCGACGCGAAGGTCAGCCCATCCGGCTTGGCTTTGCCGGCGGCGACAAGATCGCCGACCGTTTTGAAATTTTCCTCCGGCGCAACGACCAGGACGTTCGGTGAAATGCCGAGCGAGGCGACCGCCGCAAAATCGCGCTTGGGATCGTAGCTCAGCCGCGGATAGAGCGCGGGCGCGATGGTGTGGGCGGTCGAATTGACCAGAAGCGTATAGCCGTTCGGCTTCGCCGCGGCGACCAGGCCGCTGCCGATTGTGCCGCCGGCGCCGGGACGATTTTCGACGATGATGGGCTGGCCGAGTTGCGGGGCCAATTGCTCGAATATGGCACGGGGCACGATGTCGGTGGTGCTGCCGGTGCCGTAGGGCACGATCACGCGGACGGCTTCCGCCGGCCAGGTTTGTGCCGAGGCTGCAACCGTCGGCAAATTCCAGGCGAATACCGCCAAAAGCATCAGACCGCTTCGCTTCATGACGTTCTCCTGTTGCGGCTCCGATCCGGCAGGAGCAAACCGCCGGCGGGCGAATCTCTCGCCGCGGCTGCGAGCCTGTCCAATACACAATTTATCTGGAACTTTATGCCGCCCGGGCATAAGCAACCGTCATGGACCTTCGTCACGCCCGCACCTTCGTCACTGTGGCCGAGCTCGGCACGGTGTCCAAGGCGGCGCTGCAGCTGCGTATCGCGCAGCCGGCGCTGTCCCGGCAAATCAACGCGCTCGAGCGCGAGCTCGGTATCAAGCTGTTCGACCGGATCGGCCGCCGCCTGCTGTTGACCAGCGCCGGCGAGCAATTGCTCGGCGATTGCCGCGGCCTCTTGAACTACGCCGGCGCCATCGGCGAGCACGCCCAGGCCTTGCAGCGCGGCGATGTCGGCGTCCTCAAGGTCGGCGCCTCGCCGCAGCATATCGAAAGCGTGCAATCGATGTTCCTGCATCGCTACGCCAAGCACTATCCCAATGTGCAGGTGAAATTGATCGAGGCCGCCGGGCGCGACACCATGGCGATGCTGGAGCGCCGCGAGATTCACCTCGGGCAGAACCTCGCTCCGATCATCGGGCCTGACGATCGGCGCTTCGGCAGCCTGCCGCTGCAGCACGTCGATCTGCTCGTGGCCTGCGATCCCGGCCTTGACCTGGGCGAGGGCGCCACCGTCGACATCGGCCGGCTGGCGCCGCATCGCCTGCTGGTGCTCGATTCGAGCTTTGTGTTTCGCCGCACGTTCGACGCCGCCTGCCGCCTGGCCGATATCAGGCCGAATATCTTTATGGAAAGCCACGCGCCCCATACGCTGCTCGCGCTCGCCGAAGCCGGGCACGGCGTTGCCATCATTCCATCTCAGTTGCGGGCAGATCACTATCGCTTGCGCATTCTCGCCGTAACCTATCGCGGCCGGCGGCTGCGCACGCCGATGGTCATCTTGTGGGACAAACAACGTCCGCGGCCGCGCTATGCCACCGCTTATTGTGCAATGCTGGCCGATTATGTGCGCGAAATTTTTCCGATAACGCGGCCTTCCAAGCCTGCCTGATCCGGCGCGCCCCAGAGGCGGCGCGCGCCGGACTTTTGCCCGCCTGCCGTCCGAGCGCTATCGCGCCGCAGCGACGATCAGCGGCCGCTTTGCGAACTGCGGCACCGCGACCTCCGGCGCACCGAAATTGTTGGCGAGCAGGTGACGCGGCGCGTGCGCCAGCCAATCGGCCAACGTGCTCTCGGAAAACGTGCCGCTGTCCCAGACGCCGACGGTTTCGCTGTCTTCATTGCCGATGTTTTCGATCGAATGCCCGCAGCCGCGCGGCAGGTAGGCGCAATCGCCCGGTCCGAGCTCGGCCACCGCCATTCGTTTATCGTTGGCGAAGAGCGTGACCCGGTTACGGCCCTTGACGACGTATTGCCATTCGTTGGCGTTCGCATGCCAATGCGGTTGCTGCAGCGCGCCCGCCTTCAGCTTCAAGAACAGCGCCGTCATGGTGGTCGACATCGGGAATTCGCGCGCCGATGCGATGTGGAGCGTGCCGCCATCCGAACTGGCATGCGCCGGCTGCTGCATCAGGTGGAAACGATGGCTCCGCTCGGGAGGCAGCACCTTCTCGGCGCGCGCCTGCGGACTGTCGAGCGGCACCACCTCGCCCTGCATGATGTAGGTCTCGCCGGCCGGGATTTTCGCCAGCGCGCCGGCTTGCGTGCCCAGCGCCCGCTCCAGCGATTTTGCATCGAGCCGGCTCATCCAGTCGCTGATGCCGAAGGTGCCGTTCTCGGAATAAAGGCCGTCGTCGAAGGTGAGGATGGCGTGGAACGGTTCGTTGCCCAGGGTCATGATGGCGTGGCTGTGGCCCTTGGGAAAATACCAAAGGTCGCCGGGACCGAAATTGACGACTTCCGTTTCGCCGGCCGGATCGACGATGGTGGCCTGGCTATGGCCGCCGAGCACGTAGGCCCATTCCGCCGAATTGTGCCAATGCATCTCGCGCGAGCCGCCCGGATTGATGAACAGGTGCGCGCCGGCAATGCCGGTGGCCAACGGCAGGCTGCGCGTGGTGATTTCGCGGGCCCAGCCGCCAGAGGTGGCCTTGATGGGCGCGCTGTCGAGCGACGCGGTGAACTTGACCGCGTCGCCGCTTTTGCGCGGCACGAGCGTCATGAATTTGTCTGACGGCGCGACGTCGTAGCCGGCGGCGTGGCCGTCGCCACCGGCGGCGAAGGCCCGGATTGTGGATATCGCGCTCGCACCGAATGCAAGGGCGCTCAAGAACATGCGACGGCTCGTACCAGGCATGACGCTTCTCCTTGTCGGCTGTGTGTGTCGATCGAGCGGTGCTCGTCGAGTGATGGACTCCTTGATGCGCGGGCCCAATGCAGCGCCGGCGGCTCATGGGCGCAACGGAGAAGCCTCCATCGCTCGCACAGGCCATGACGCTGTCGATTCCAAATTCCGCAATTATCGTTGCGGTCGTGAGCGAACTCTGTGTCGCAAGTCACACCGGGCGATGTCGCCGGTGGCCGCAAGCGTGCGCGGCCCGGGCGCGCGTCGACCCGGCCGGGTTGATGTGGCGCAAAGCGCGCAAAAAAGCTCGAGTGATGAAAGGCTGCCGATGCCCAGGTGTCTGCCCTTTATCAACGTCGGCACGTCGCCCCCGGGCAGGTTGTCGGAACTGTAAAGCCCGGCACGTTTGCAAACAACAAGCCAACGGTTGCACGCTGCTCGGGCCGGTGCAATGCCTGCGAAAAGGTTTCGGCTTTCCGCCAAGATTTAACAGATAGTCGCAATCTGGCACAGCAAGGCGCGCGGAATGACCCGGACAGGCGACGGGTTGAGCGCCGCGCGGCAACAAGCGGTTCTCCATGCATCGCGGGCGGCTGCGTTGAGGATTTGGCGCCGCGGCCGCGCGACGAGATGTCCGATGGACCGCGGCAGTTGCATCGCCATAGTCGCGCGCCTGCAAATCGGGGAGGTGGGCATGCGCTTGCTACACGGCACGATCGTTCATCTGACGGCTGCGGCGATGTTGCCGCTGTTGCTGGCGCTCGCTCCGGCGCGGGCGCAACAGCCGACCTCCGCACAGATCAGCGCCATCCGCTCGTCCTGCCGGTCCGACTTCATGGCCAATTGCTCGGGGGTGCAGCCCGGCACCCGCGACGCCTTGCAATGCCTGCAGCGCAACGTCGCCAAGCTCACGCCGTCATGCAAATCCGCGGTCGCTGCGACCATGCCGGCGCCGGCACCGGTTCATCCCGCCGCTGCGCCGCCGCCACCCGCACCGGCACCTGCCGCGCCGCCGCCGGCCGCCGAGATCAATCACCCTGCACCGGCGCCTGCATCCGGCCCGGCACACGCCGAACAGCCGCCGGCCCATGCCGCGCCCGCAGCGCCGGAGCCGCACGCGGCTGCCAAAGAGCGGCGGCCTGCGCCGGCGCGCGCGGCGAAGCAATCACCCGCCGCCGCCGAGGCCAAGGTGCCGGCTCCTGCGCCGGAGCAAACAGTGGCGCCGCTCCACGTGCGGCCGTTCATCCTGCCGCAACGGCGCTTGGTCATCGTCGGCATCTGCGGCGGCGACGTCCGCGCGCTGTGCGCCGGCGTGCCGCCGGGTGGCGAGCGCGTCCTCAAGTGCCTGGCGGCGCACGCTGGCCGCTTGTCGCCTCGGTGTTACAATGCCATCGCGCGGGTGAGCCGCGACTAACGCCGGAGGTTCGGCCATGGCCAAGGCCCCGCTGACATTGCAAATGCCGTCGCCGCCGGAGCCGGTCCCGGTCGTGCTGAACGCCGCGACGACGGCATTGCTCATCTTCGACATCGTCGACCCGATTTGCTCGCGGCAGCCGAATTGCACCGGGCACATGGTGCCGGCCATTGCTTCGCTGCTGGCGCGGGCGCGAAAGGCCGGCGTCACCGTTGGGTACGGCACGCGCGCGCACACCATGTCGAAGTGGCTGCCGGAGGTTCTGCCGGCGTCCGGCGACATCAGGATCGAAAGCCAGGCGCAGGACCGCTTCTACAAGACCGACCTCGACCAGATGCTCAAGGCCAAAGGCATCACCACGCTCATTCTGGCCGGCTGGAAGGTGAGCGGATCGGTGACCTACACGTCGGTCGGAGCCACGCTGCGCGGCTACACGGTCGTGGTTCCGGTCGACGCCAGTATGGACGCCACCGATTATGAGATCGCCATCGGACAGTACCAGATTCTACATCAGCACAGCGCCAATGCCGAGAACGAGCCGCTGAAAAGCGGAGCCTCGACGCTGAGCCGCACCGATTTGATCACCTTCAAATAGCGGGGTGAGGGCACCCGCCGATCGAGCGCCGTGCGCACCCTGCGGCGCGGCTGGCGTTACTTCGGCAGGTACTTCTCCGTATACAGCTTCGCCATATCCGGCTCGCTCGGCACGAGCTTCATCTCGACGAACGACCGCTTCAAGGTCGCGAGCGCTTCCGGCTCGAACCGGCAATCCTTGGTGTGCATGCCGATGGTGAGATCGTATTCGCGCGCCATCACGCTTTGGCTGAAATTGTTGATGCTGCTGGTGAGCTTCACGGTCTCGGCCTTGTGCGCCCGCATGTAATCGACGGTATCGATCCAGCCGGCGATGAAGGCGCGGATCGCGTCGGGATTGCTGGCGATGAGCTTGTTCGAGGCGAACAGCGTGCCGGAGGCGACGTTGCCCTCGAAGGTCGAGACCGGCGCGATCAGCCGGCCTTCCTTGGCCTCCTCGAAGCTCAAGAACAGCGCAGTGGTGCTGATCGCGGCATCGACCAGATGGGTGCGCAGCGCCGCCCGGATCGGCGCTGGACCGCCGCCGATCGCCACCGTCTTCACGCCGTCCGGCCCCCAGCCGAACTTGCGCGCCAGCTGCTGACCGGACCAATCGCTGAACGAGCCGGGGCTGGAGACACCGATATTCTTGCCCTTCAAATCCTCGAGCTTGTGGATCGGCGAATCCCACGGCACCCCGACGCCGAGGAACGGCGCCGGCCCGGTGCTCTGGCACACCGCCATCATGGGCGCGCCCTTGGCGACAAACGCCATCTCGGTGCCGGCGCCGTCGCCGATATCGATGGCGCCGGCAGTCAGCGCCTGCACCATCTTGCTGCCGCCGCCGAAGTCGACGATCTTCAGATCGAGCCCGTGCTTTTTGAAGAGGCCGAGCTTGTCGCCGACATTGACCGGAATGATGGCGTCGGAGGTCGGGTTGGCCTTGCCGACGGTCAGCGCCGTCTGCGCGGCAGCCGAAGCCGAAGCCATAGCCATGGCCGCGAGCGCCGCCGCGATGGCGGCGACGCCGGCCCGAGCGCCGCATCGAAACGATCCGATCATAAGTGTCTCCCAGTGCGCCCGTGCCTGATGCCGCGCGCGGCGCGAATTTAATATACGATGCCGAAGACAGCGTCATTCATGACCATAACCCCGCAGGCGTAGAAGCATGGCCAATCTGCAACTCAGCCTCGCCATTTCCAGCAATCCGCGGACCTGGCCGGTCATCGACGGGCGCGTCAAACCCGACGGCATCGATCTGACCATCACCGTGCTCGGTCCCGCGGAGATGTTCTGGCGCCAGCTCAGCTTCGCCGAGTTCGACCTTTCCGAAATGTCGATGTCGGAGCTGATGATGATCCGCGAGCGCGGCGACGAGCGCTTCGTCGGCATCCCGGTGTTCACGACGCGGCGCTTCTATCACACCGCCATGTTCGTCCATAAGGACGCCAGGATCGCCGGCCCGGCCGATCTCAAAGGCAAGCGGGTCGGCGTGCCCGAATATGTGCAGACCTCGGCGCTGTGGACCCGCGGCGTTCTCCAAAACGAGTTCGGCATCGCGCCCCGCGACATGGCGTTCTTCATGGAGCGCGTGCCGGGGCGCAGCCATGCTGGCGCCATCGGCTTCAAGGCGCCCTCGGGCGTCACCATCAGCCAGATTCCGCCGGCGCAGAACATTGGCGCCATGATGATCGCGGGCGAGCTCGATGCCTGCATGTCGTACAACCGCAAGCAGGACGACCTGATCGACCGCAGCGACGCGGCCCTCGAGCATCATCCCGCCGTCAGGACGTTGTTTGCGGATCCGGCGGCCGAAGCCGACCGCTACTACAAGAAGACCGGCATCTATCCGATCAACCACGGCATGGTCATCAAGCGCGCGGTGTTCGAGCGCAGTCCGTGGGCGGTGCTCAACATTCTGGCGGCCTTCAACAAGGCCAACGATATCGCCGATGCCGAGCGGCGCGAGCACGTCGCCTATCATCTGGAGACCGGCCTGGTGCCGCCGCACCACCGCAAAGCGCTGGCGACGCGGATCGTTCGCCATGGCATCGAAGCCAATCGCGCCACGCTCGACATGGCGGCGAAGTTCTCGAATCAGCAGGGCCTGACGCGGCGCGTCATGACCATGGACGAGCTGTTCGCGCCGAACGCGCTCGGTTCATAAAGCGCGAGCGGCATGGCAGAGTGTCGTCTCGCAATTTGAAGACTGTTCCAACAGGCCACGCGGCGGAGGATTTTGATGCTCGAGCTCTATCACAACAACATTTCGGTCTGCGCCCAAAAGGTCCGCATCGTGCTCGCCGAGAAGAACGTGCCGTGGACCAATCATCACATGAGCCTCGCCAAGGGCGAGCAGCTGACGCCGGAATTCAAGAACATGAATCCGCGCGGCGTGGTCCCTGTGCTCGTGCACGACGGCAACATCATCGTCGAGTCGAGCGTGATCTGCGCCTATCTGGACGAAGTGTTTCCGGCGCCGCCGCTGATGCCGAAGAATCCTGTGGAACGCGCCACCATGCGGCTGTGGTGCAAGCTGCCGGACGACATCCTGCACACGGCCTGCGCGACCGTGAGCTTCGCCATATCGTTCGGCCGGCAGCTCAAGCAACGGGCCGGCGCCGGGCTCGAGGAGCGGCTGATGAAAATGCCCGACCCGGCCCGCCGCGAGCGCCAGCGCGCGCTTATCGAAAAAGGCATCGAAGCGCCGTTCTTCCGCGATCACATCAAGGTGTTCGACAAGACCTTCGCCGAGATCGAGGCGCAGCTCGGCAAGACCAAATGGCTCGCCGCCGACGCGTTCACACTGGCCGACGTGGAAATCACGCCTTACGTCGAGCGCATCGACCGGCTCGGCCTGGCGGCCATGTGGGACCAGCGGCCGCGGCTCGCCGACTGGTTCGCCCGCGTCAAGGCGCGGCCAAGCTTTGCGGCCATCGCCGACTATCCGCCCACCGACTACGACGACACCGGCCGCGACGGCCGCAAGGACTGGCCACGGATCAGGGAGTTGATTGCGGCCTAGGCGGTGTGGAACTCGCCTGCCTCACATAGCGTTGGACAGGCAACATGCCGAGAACGCTTAAACAAAGAGCCAGCGCCGCCCTGAAGGCCAAGACGAACGCCCGACCCGGCGTGTCGAAGAAGAACCACTTCTTCGGCAAGATCGCCAACGCCACGTCGCGCGCCGCCGGGCACGCCAGCACCTTCATGGCGGCCATCGCGCTCATCGTCATCTGGGCCCTCAGCGGCCCGTACTTCGGCTACTCCGACACCTGGCAGCTCGTCATCAATACCGGCACGACCATTATTACCTTCCTGATGGTCTTTCTCATTCAGAACTCCCAGAACCGGGACGGTGCGGCGATCCAGGTCAAGCTCGACGAATTGATCCGCGTCAGCGAGGCCCTCAACGTCTATGTCGGCATCGAGCACCTGACCGAAGAAGAGCTGGAAGAGCTGAGAGCGAAGTGCGAACGTCGGGCCAAGGCCGAAGCGGCCCGCGTCCAGGCTGAGCGGACGGTGGCGGCAAAATAGCGGGTAAGCGCATCGCTGATCGCCTTGCCGGGCGGGCAGGCTGACCTGGATTTCGCTGCCGCTCAGCCCCGGGTTACGCCTGCTCGGACCTAATCAGGGTCCTTGCCGTGCTTCGGCGCTACCCTTATGGTGCGCGGTCAACTTTGGAGACGGAAATGGCGACCGGTACCGTGAAGTGGTTTAATCCGACAAAGGGATATGGGTTTATCCAGCCGTCCGGCGGCGGCAGAGACGTGTTCGTCCACATCTCGGCCGTGGAACGGGCGGGGCTCAATTCCCTCAACGAGGGACAGGCGATCGAATACGAGATCGAGAGCAATCGAGGCAAAGAATCGGCGGTCAATCTCAAGACCCGGTAGGCGTCTGCGACCGTCATCGGCCGAGCTTTTCGGCCTGATGGCGACCGCCGCCTATGGTCGTCTTGGTCGACGGCCAAGGCCGGCCCGCAACGGATGAACCCGCTGTCGGGATCAGTCCTTGCTCTTCAACCGAAAAAGCTGAAAGCCACGGTCATGAATTGCCGCCTCGATCACATCGCGCGGCAATTTGTGCGGCGGGTCGCGGTCGGGAGCGACGGCGCCGACCACAAGCCATGGCTTGAATTGACCAGGTAATTCGAGGCCGGCCTGATCGCCGCAAAACGCACCGAGATCGGGCCTCGCCTCGGATTTGAAGATGAAAATCCGCATCGGCCGGCTGGCATCTGCCGCAACGGCGGCGCCCGCATCGTGCAATTCATCAGCCATGGCGTTCACCTCCGCTGGAATTGGCGACGCTGCGGCGGCCGGCTGGCCGATCCGGCGCGCTCGTCCTTGTGCCGGAAGATCAGGCGTCCCTTTTCCAGATCGTAGGGCGACAGCTCGACGGTGACGCGATCTCCGGCCAGCGTTTTGATGCGGTTCTTTTTCATTCGTCCGGCCGTGTAGGCGACGAGCTGATGGCCGTTCTCGAGCTGAACGCGGTAGCGGGCATCGGGCAGGATCTCGGTGACGAGGCCCTCGAATTGCAGCAATTCTTCCTTCGGCATGATTACGCTCCTTCTGCCTGGCCGCGCCAGCGCTGCGTGCGTGCAGCGCGGTCGTTCGCCGGACGGGCGTTGCGATTCAAGAAAGCGACGGACTCGATGCCGCCCCTGCGCTCATCGCCGTCGCTGTGGCGGACTTGCTGCTGGCGTGGCGGAGCGCCGCGGCGCGAGCGCCGCCGCTTGGCATTGCTCGGCGGCCGAACGGCGGGCCGCCCGGCCGGCGCCGTCTCAGGGCGCCGCTGATCGGCGCGCCGGTCGCTTACCGGAAGGGTCATGCGGATGAGCTTCTCGATATCACGCAAGAAGCTCAGCTCCTCGCCGTCGCACAGCGAGATCGCAATGCCCGCGGCGCCGGCGCGCCCGGTCCGGCCGATGCGGTGCACGTAGGTTTCCGGCACGTTCGGCACATCGAAATTCACCACATGGCTGATGCCGTCGACGTCGATGCCGCGTGCGGCGATGTCGGTGGCGACGAGCGCCCTGACCTTGCCCTGGCGAAAGGCGGCGAGCACGCGTTCGCGCTGGTTTTGCGATTTGTTGCCGTGAATGGCCTCGGCGCCGAAGCCGGCCCGCATCAGGCCGCGCGCCACCTTGTCGGCGCCATGCTTGGTCCTGGTGAAGATCAGCGCGCGGTCGACCGGTTCGCGCCGCAGCACGTCGATCAGCGTTGCCGGTTTGGCCGGGCGATCGACCCGGATCACGCGCTGCTCCACGCGTTCGACCGTCGAGGCGGCCGGCGTCACCGCGACCTTGACCGGATCGCGCAGCATGCGGGCGGCGAGTTCGGCGATGGCGGGCGGCATGGTCGCCGAAAACATCAGCGTCTGCCGCTCGCGCGGCAGCTTGGCGACGATCTTACGGATGTCGTGGATGAAGCCCATGTCCAGCATGCGGTCGGCCTCGTCGAGCACGAGGCATTCGACCTCGTCCAGGCGCAGCGCGTTGCCCTTGACGAGATCGAGCAGGCGGCCGGGGGTGGCGACCAGAACATCGACGCCGCCGAAGAGCGCCCGCACTTGGCCGCCCATCGATACGCCGCCGATCGCCAGCGCCGTTCGCAGCCGCAGGTGGCGGCCGTAGGTGCGGAAGCTGTCGAGGATTTGGCCGGACAATTCGCGCGTCGGGCTGAGCACCAGGACGCGGCAGCTCTTGCGCGCCACGGCACGCGGGCTGCGGGCGAGCCGGTGCAGAATCGGCAAGGCGAAGGCTGCGGTCTTGCCGGTGCCGGTCTGGGCAATTCCGATCACGTCGCGCCCCGCCATGACGGTCGGAACGGTCTGTGCCTGGATCGGGGTTGGGGTGAGGTACTTTTCCTCCGCGAGTGCGCGGGTGATGGCGTCGTCGAGGGTGAAATCGGCAAACGAGGTCAATTGAAGGAGCTTTCTCAAGATGCGCGGGTGCGGCCGCTCACGCGATGGGCGCGGCGACACTGCGGGTGAAAACGAGACACCCCGCGCGATCTGGGCTGTCAGTGAATTGAAATAGAGCGAGCCGGAAGCCGTTTGACGGGGTCCCGTACACGCGGCTCGCCGCTGGCCATCTGTGGGCCGCAAGTCCACCATATAGGCCGGCGATGTGTTCCTTTTAAGGCCTATGGACGCGTAAATCGTTAACCGGCACGCGCCTTCTCGGCAGCCTCCTTGGCCAGGCGAAGCGCGCGCAATCGCGCCGTCTTTTCGCGCACCATGCGGCCTTCGGCCAGATATTCCATCATGGCCTTTTCGCCCTCTTTGGCGCGCTGTTCCTTCTTGAAATTTGCCTCGGCGCGAGCCCGCGCCTCATCGGATCTGGTCGGCAAATTGTCTCTCCTGCTCAATGATGGGGAGGAATCTCGATGATTCGAACGCTTTTGCGGATGTCTACGCTCTCTATGTATGCTGATTCTTAAGAATTTAAACCCCGGCGTATTGGCCCCTCAGTGTGAATTTGCATCCGCTGGGCGGGAGAGACCGGTGCCGCCTATAGTGGGCGCGAGACAAGGGGGAGGGGGCGAATGTGGCGCAATCGAAAAGCGCGCTTCACGATTTTGATCGCCTTATTGATCGGGGCAAATCTCGCGCTGTGGATCTTGTATCGGGCATCCGGCGACCACGATTTTCTCGAATACCTGGCTCTCGTTGATGTTGCCACGGTCCTCATGTTCGCCGTCATCGGGATACTGGCGGCATGGTGCCTGGCATTTCGACCCGAGGCCCTTGCCAGGAGCATCGAACGGGGCATCGCGAAGCGAAGTGCCGACAACAATCAAACTGAGACACGACCGGATGCCGGAACAGCCGCCGTTGCCACCGCCGAAACGAAAGTGCCCGCCCCGCTGGCCAAGCCGAACGCCCATGGTCCCGACACGCACCTTGTCACCATCGTTGTCTGGGCAGTGATCATTTTGGCGGCGATCGCTCTGTTCTTGATGTCGAAGAATGAGTGACCGGCGCGATCCTCCTGGACGGCCCTGATCGCAGGGCACGGATCGCCCTCGAGCCTGCGGTCCGCTTCAGCGTGCTCCCGTGGCTTTCGTTTCACGTGCGCTGTGCTCCGATGTGGTCTGTCCTCATGGGCGGGAACGTTTCTTGCGCTGAACGTTTGTTCATATCGTCTGTGTAGCCTTTTTCTGTCTGTCGACCCAAGGCCTCGGCCGTTGCGCATGCGGTCGGGGTCTTGGCTTTTGACGTGGTTCCTTTTGTTTTTTTGTCGGCCCGGACATCACACGAGATAAGCCGGTGGCTGCGTTCCGGTCGCGACACAAACATACTCGGTTCCCGCAACGCATCGCGGTCATTGGCGTTCTCACAGGTGAAGGAGCGACACGCTCCAAGTCCATATCAGTGAGGTAAGTCGATGAAGAAACTTGCAGTGACAACAGCCCTGGCGCTCGTCCTGGCGGGCAGCGCTTACGCGCAAGGGCATCACGGCGGCGGTGGCGGCGGAGGCGGAGGCGGAGGCGGCGGCGGCCACGGCGGTGGCGGCGGAGCCCAGATCAGTGGCGGCGTGCACGGCGGTGGCGGCGGCGGAGCCGCGTTCAACGGCGGTGCCCATGTGGGTGGCGGCGGACAGGCGATGACGTCGCACGGCGCCTCGGGATCGTCCGGCTTTGGCAATCATGGCGCGGCGCAGAACTTTAACGGCTCCGGCTCGATGCGCGGATCGCAGTTCAGCCGTACCGACCGGGGCTCGCAAGGCCGAACGGTTTTCAATCAGGAGCGCAGCAATCGCTCGCTGTACAACAGGTACGACGACCGCGACCACGAAAGCTTCGGCGGCCGAGATCGCGGCGTCGAGAGGTTCGGCCGCGATCGCGACCGCGGCATGGATTTCCGCCATCGCGGTGTCGTGCGCGGCAGCTTCTTCGAGCACGGCCGGCACTTCGGCTTCCGCCGCTTCTGGCACGACCAGTGGGTGTTCCTGACCGATTGGGACAGCTGCACCGCATGGGCGTGGGTGCATGTCGCACCGGGCGTATTCGCGTGGCGTCCCGTGGACGTCTGCATCGGCTAGTGTCCGTTCGCGGTCTTCAGGACTGAGTGTGTCCGGAAGCTCCGCGGACTGACGAAGAGCCCCGGTCGCAACGTGCGGCCGGGGCTTTTTTACGCCGCGCTCCAGCGCGCCCACGGCCGCGCGCGGACCTCGTCAGGCGTTCGGATCGTTCGCATTCGGATAGAACAGCTGTTGCCCGTTGATCTTGAAACCGGCGATGGTCTTCTGTCCTTCGGGCGAAATCAGCCAATCGATGAATTGCTGGCCGAGCTCTTTTTTCACGTTCGGATGTTTCGCCGGATTGACCAGCATCACGCCGTACTGATTGAAAAGGCGCTTGTCGCCTTCGACCACGATCGCGAGATCGCCCTTGTTGCGAAAGGCGAGCCAGGTGCCGCGATCCGACAGCACATAGGCGTTCGAGCCCGACGCCATGTTGAGCGCGGCGCCCATGCCTTGGCCGATTTCCCTGTACCAGGGGCCCTTGTCGGTCGCGATGGCGATGCCGGCTGCCTTCCACAGCGCAAGCTCGGCGATATTGGTGCCGGAGCGGTCGCCGCGCGAGATGAAAGGCGCGGCCTTCGCCTTGATCGTCTGCAGCGCCGTCAAGATGTCCTTGCCCTTGACGCCGGCCGGATCGCCTTTGGGGCCGACCAGGATGAAATCGTTGTACATGACCGCATAACGCTTGACGCCCCAGCCTTCGGCCAGAAACTTTTCCTCGGCGGACTTGGCGTGAACGAACACCACGTCGGCGTCGCCGCGGCGCGCCGTATCGAGGGCCTGTCCGGTGCCTTGCGCCAGCACCTTCACGACGATGCCGGTCTTCTCCTTCACGATCGGCAGCAAATAGCCGAACAGGCCGGAGTCCTGCGTCGATGTCGTCGAGGCAACGACGATCGACTTGTTCTGCGCGTGAGACGGACTGCCCGTCAACGCAACGACGGCCATGAGCCCGGCAAGCGCCGACGCTTTCAAGCAATGCGGCCATCTCCTCATGAAAACCTCCGTGCCAAGGTGCGGGACATTCTGCTTGTTCAGCGGATCGTCAGGGCGCGTCCGAACGCGAGGCTCAGCGCACTGACGAGCATCGACAGAACGATGAGGATGATTCCCAACGCCAGCGCGAAGCTCAGTTCGCCCTTGCTGGTCTCAAGCGCGATCGCCGTCGTCATGGTGCGGGTATAGCCGCGGATATTGCCGCCAACAATGAGAATGGCGCCGACCTCGGCGATGGCGCGGCCGAACGCCGCAAGGAAAGCGGTTATCAGTCCGTCCCGCCCGATCAGCATGATCGGGCCCATGGCGCGAAGGCGCGACGCACCGTCGACCAGGAGCGCGTCGCCATACGCGGCCCAGATGTCCACACTCATGCGATGCACCAGCGCAACGACGATAGGCAGACCGAGCAGCGTCTGCGCGATCACCATGGCGGCTGGCGTGAACAGGATGCCGAGAGCGCCGAGCGGCCCGGAGCGGGACAGCAGCAGATACACGACAAGCCCGACAACGACGGGCGGCAGACCTAAAAGCGCGTTGGCGACGACAATGAGCGCGCCGCGGCCGCGAAAGCGGTACATCGCCAACGCCGTACCGGCAGGCGAGCCCACCACGAAGGCGCAAATGCTGGCGGTGAGGCTGACGCCGAGCGACAACAAAACAATGTCGCGCAGCTCGGCGTCCAAGTGAACGACCAGAGCTGCCGCCGTATAGAGCGCCTCGATAAAGTCTTGCACGGATCAATTAATAGCCCACGGCCGCGCAAATTCGCAAAGATTCCGGCGATAGCTGCTGCAGGGCACGCGCGGTCAAGATCGCAGGCGAGCTGTTCAAGCGGCCGCTCAACCATGGCTGCTTTTTGCTATAGCCAAAGGCTATGGCCGCATCTCATCGCGCGGGCTGTCGATTCTGAGACATTTTTGTTGATTCAGAAAATCTCGATTGGCAATGCGCGCGCGCAGTCCACCTGCAGCGACGCCCATCGTCACCAGCCGGCTCCGCTGACTGAGTTCGAGCCAAACGAACATCGTGCCATTATCGACGCACTCGGCGAGCAAGATTGCCAAGCGCGAAAAAGGCATCTGGCAATGCCGTGACGACGCCGGCCTCGAGCGCAGCCGCGTGCTTTAGTGCTGGATCACTCGGGATAAGTCTCACCGCCGTCCGGCGTCGCCTTGTGGAAAAGGATGAATGCCAGCGGGTTGCCGGGCTCGGACATCGCGTCGCTACGTTGGCCCGTCACCTCGCCGGCCACGCTGCTCGTATATTCCGCAACCACTTCGCCGAAACTGTTCCGCTGGATGGCTACCTTCTGTCCGGCCTCGACCTTGTCGTTGAGCTTGACCAGATGCTCGACGAGCCCGCCCTGGGTTGCAAGGATCGGCAGCGCACTGTTGCCGACAAAGACACCCACGTCCTTGCCGGTGCGCCCCAGTGGTCCGGGCAGGATGCCGTGATGCTTGAGGACGTTCATCGTGCCTTCGACGAACAGCGCGATCATCTCGAGGTCGAGGACGCGCGCCGCGCCAATCTCCGGCGTAAAGGCCGGGATGCCGACGTCCATGAACGCGTTATGCAGGACGCCGGGATAGACATGGTTGTCGAAAATCTGGCCGACGGGATAAAGCTCCGCCATCGCCTTCACCTCGGGCACGTCCATGCCGGCAATATTGAATGCAGTGACCTCGAATCCGGTCGTCCCGGTGTGGAAATCGATCGCGAAGTCGGCGTTCGGCCGCAGCAGCCGGTTGAACAACAGCCCCGCGTGCCGGCTGGGCGCGGTCGCGCCGTTCTCGTTTCCGGGCCACTCCCGATTCATGTCGATCAGATCGATGCCCCGGCCTTGATTGGGCCATCTGCGCTGCACGCTTTCCAGGGCCGGGCTGGAGATGTCCGTGACCGCCATGACCGTGCCCGACATCTCCCCCGGATCGAGCTGGTTCATCACGGTCTGGACCGTGTGCACCGAACTCATCTCGTCGCCATGCACACCGCTGGTCAGGATGGCGCGCTTGCCCGGCTTTGCCCCCTTGGCGACCGTCACCGACACATACCAGCGCTGTCCGCTGGGCATCTGCACGCCCTGAAAATACAAAAGATGCTTTTTGCCGGGCTCCAAGTCGTTGACGTCGAGCGCACTGACGACCTTTTTTCCCTGAATCGTATCGCCGGTATAGACCGTTCCTGATGCCGGAGCGGCAGAGGCTGGCGCTGCACCCTGAGCATGTGCAGCCCCAGCGGTAACGGCGAGGGCAGCCGATGCGCCGGCCGTCGTAAGTGATGCGATCATGAAGTCGCGGCGATCGAGACGCTCTTCCGGCCTGTTTGACATGGTGGAGCTCCTTACCGTGTGAACCTCGCGAGCTTGCGGTTGTGCCCGGTCGTCAGGCGCCGGCGAGCATACTATGCCGGGCGCTTGGGAGGCTTGGTCATTTCGGCGAGGACGAGGTCGACACCGCGGCGCATGAAGCATCAATCGTGGTGCCCGTCGCGGCGGCTGAGATTTTCAATTTCGCGCCATTTTTCAAGCGACAGATAGACACTTACATCGCGGCGGCCGGTCACGATTATTTCAATGGCGCGTGTCGGCGGCGGCGCTGTAAAAGGCCGCCGCAACAAATACAACACATGTCGCATCAGGTCAGCGGCGGATCGAGCCGATCGGATCGTAAGCAGCGAATGAACGTCGGAACGTCGGGCGGATTACGAATGAGAACCGATGACACGCATGGCGGATGCGGGCTCCATGCCGGAGAGACTGTCATGATCCTCGAATCGGTCGTGACCTGCCCGAATTGCGGAACGGCCAAGTCCGAGACGATGCCGACCGATGCCTGTCGGTTCTATTACGAGTGCACTGGTTGCGGGACGCGGCTCCGGCCGAAGCCGGGCGATTGCTGCGTCTTTTGCTCCTACGGTTCGGTGCCTTGTCCGCCGATCCAGGCCGAGCGTTCGGGTCAGTCGGGCCCGGCGTCTTGCTGTGTCGGTTCGCCGTCATGACGCGCCCGAGCGGGGCGCGCGGCGAATGTCCGAGATTGCCGGCGCCTGCTGCCGTGACTTCGTATCGCGCTTGGGCCAAATATGCGTCCATGACGCGGAGCTGATGCACATCTGATCGGTTGGAGACAGTCATGCTTTTCCAGATTGGAGATTACCTGGCTGGCGCGGTGATCGGCATGGTGACGGCTTTGATCGTGCGCATCGTTGTTTGGCCGGGGATGGATATGGTGATTGCGATGCTGATCGGCTGGGGCATCGGCACGATCCTCTCCATGCTGATCAGCTTCCTGCTTTCGCCGCTGCTCGGCATCCTCGAGACCATGGTGCCGGGATCGCTCACCGGAATGTACGGCGGCATGCTGTTTGGCATGCGCGACTCGATGGCCGCTGGATCGCGCACCATGGGCGCGGCGCTCGTCGTCGGCGCGGTTTTGGGCATCGTCGTAACCGTCGCCATGAAGTTCTACGATCATGTGCTGCGGGGACCCGTGATCGAAACCGGCGACTGATGGAGGCTGCGATGGACATCCAGACGCGGAAGAAATGGGATGACGCCAGCCGCACCTACGACTTCTTCGCGGCCGTCGATGACCGGCGCCTCGGATCGGAAAAGCAGAAACTCTTGGCCAAGCTGCGCGGCAAGGCGCTGCATGTGGCGGCCGGCACCGGCAACGACTACAAATTTTTCCCGCCCGGCATGGACATCGTCTCCATCGACATCAGCCCGAAGATGCTGGAGCAGGCCAGGATCAAGGCTGCCGATTATAAAGGCTCGCTGCAGCTCCGCGAGGCCGACGTGCACAATTTGGATTACCCGGACGAAACATTCGACAGCATTGCGACCGTCTTCACTTTTTGCTCGGTGCCGAAGCCGATCGCGGGCTTGCGCGAGCTTTACCGCGTGCTCAAACCCGGCGGCCAAATCCTCATGCTCGAACACGTCCGCAGCACCGCCATCGGGCCCGTGGGCATCATGTTGGACCTGATGACGCTCATAACGCGCAAGCTCGGACCGGACCTCAATCGCGATACCGTAGGCAATGTGCAGAAGGCGGGCTTCCGCTTGCGCCGCGTTGCAAACGTTTATCTCGACGTCGTGAAAACCATCGAGGCCGTAAGGGATGACGCTTGAGCGGGCGCGAAGTCCGCGCATGCCGGCGGGTTACGCGCATTCGGCGCCCCCTAGGTTGCTTGCCGGGAACAACTGGACAGTTGCGGATATAATTGTGCGCAATCCTGATTCGGCGAGTTAGCTACATGTAACCGTCGAATCAATCATCTGCGTCTGAGGTGCACCGTGGGTGAGAGCTATCAATATAAAAAGAGGATGTCCGAAGAGCATTTTCGGGCGGCCGCTCTCGATCAACCCGAGGAAACCACACCTCGAGCGATTACCGCGCCGATCAACACATTCGCAGCAAAGCTCGGCCAAGAGCCTGCGCGTTATGTGCCCGTGGTGAATGACGCGATGGGGCTGTACGGCTGGTGTTCCGACGGCGTTTTGGAGAAGGTCAAGCATGATGGCGGCTGCATCAGATTTGGCTGGACCATATGGGAGTGGCCACGCGTTCTGCTCACCGGCGAATTCCATGCAGTTTGGGTTAACCTAACGGGCGACCTGATTGACATCACGCCTAAGCCGCATCGTGAGGATCGCATCGTGTTCGTGCCTGATCCAAGCTATTCCGCCGACTTCGATTTTGACAAGCGGCCGCTGAACAAGCGCCAGCGGCTCTATGAGCCGGAAGATCCTACTGCCGAGATCGCTGCGCAGATTGCCCGGATGAAGCCGGCGCAACGAGTATATGAGAGGAAGCGCGCGACTAGGGCTGGTGTTACGCTTGAGCAGTCGTTGCGTAACAAAAGGCCGCATGAACAGATGGTGCGGATTATTGATGATTTTATCCGGGTCTGCGACGAATATGACAAGGAGGTGGATGCGACACCGGGCATGGGATACATTCAAGCAACACCGAAGCTGCGAGGATTGCTGATGGAGAAGTTGCGACTGCAGGAGCAACTATCTCTGGCCCGGTAAACATGACGCACTGCAGCTTGGGTGCTTGTTTTATTCAAGGCGGCCCGAGCGTCCCTTTGAGTACTTTGAGTGTTTCATTCAGATGATGTGCCATGTCCTCGAATTGCGCCTTATAGGAGCCATGGCGGGAGATGGCCTCTTTGGAGAGCGCTACCTTTTTCCCCGATGCGTGCCCTTTGAGATGATTTCGCAACTCGCGTAGAGCGCGGAGGTCGCTGACAAGGCGGCTGGCATCTACACGATCAGAACTCTTCACTGCGAGGCATTCTTCCAGCAATTTGAACGCACGCCACTCTGGCATCAGCTTAATCTCGGACGCTCTAGCCATTGACCTCAATGGCTCAACAAGAAACCCCTCGTTAACTAATTGGTCGAGCGCCAAGATTTCGTTGCTCCATTCTTGAAGAGACGAGGTGTTCGGGTAACTCACAGTCTTAATCATCCTTTCGCCGCGCGGCTGCCACCAAGCCGGTGGACGCTTGTCCAGCCCCCGAATTGTCTGCTTCAATTGCTGTAACGGATCGTATCCTCTGTAAACTTCTCCTTTGAAATCGGTAGTAATCGCACGATCCGACAGCTTGCCTTTCGGCCATTCATTGAATGCCTGCCAATAAAGCTGCTCTTTGTACGGAAGTTCGCCGAGATAGCGCAGGTAGCTGTGAACTTGGCCCTCTTTGTTCACATCGTAGGTTCGAAGTGACCATGCGCCGCGACACGAGATTCCTCGCTCCTCAAGATCATACTTGACCGGATCGGCCTTGTATCGATGTAGCACTTCCGAATTGAAGAATGCTGGCGACATCTCAAGCGGCAATGACGACTCGGGCTGAAAATAATTGGATAAGCATTTAGGATCAGCGGAGACTTCTATGCGCTCCTTTGTTTTCAGATTAATGGCTTTGAACGTCGCGTATTGCTTCGTTGTCGGGTTCCGGCGCTCCATAGCTTCGCGGACAATTTCTTCGTACGAAGTTGCGGGCCGAACAATCATCCTTCCGCTAACGTAACTGCCATGGCCGCCCATAACGCCGCCATCATAAAAAAGATCGGGTGCATCGAAGTTGATCGGTGTGACGTTGTCCCAACCAAGAAACGAGCGGTCAGTTCTGGTGAAATCAAAGAATACGAACAGCGCCATATCAGCTAGACGCATGTATTCGGCAAACTCTTTGGATCGGATGGTTACGACCGTGACGTTTTGGGTCCAGTCTTCGGAGGTTTCACGCACAATCTTGATCACATCGACTAGATCTCCATCATCGTCCAACCGGCACCACGCATTGCGTTCCTCAATGAAATGCAAATCGAGCGCGTGAACGAGTTTTTGGCTAATCTCGACCGGGGTCTGGCCGTCACGTCCGGCGAAAGAACGCTTGAAAACAAGTTTCTCACCTTGATCCAGAGAGGGGCCAAGGCGACGAAGCGGTGGCGTAAGATACACCCGATCGGGTTCTCCGCCTCCAGAGACGTGCTCGATCGCCCACGCATCATCGGGCATGACGAATTCATGGCGGAGCTTGTCGTGGTCCATCGACGCGAGGGGTTCTAATGGCACCAATACTCCATGAACCATCACTGCATTCAGGGACGCATAGAGCACGGTCGTATCGGCCCGAAGATGATCTTTTAGAAATTCTACGCCGCTCTCTGCTGAAGAGAGCCACTCGCCTGCATCTCTTTCAGGCAATCTTGCAAGGACTCGGAGTTCATCAACTACGTTGCTCATCGAGAAGAGGCCGGTTTGTAGGTGTAAGACCTGAATATATGCCTTGCACTATCCGCCTCCAATTTCGAAGCGCCTAACGTCCGGTCGCTTGTCAGCGCGAGGGGGTAGGCGCGAAGCGGCGCTACAGACCAGCATCGCCAAAGCGCATCGCGCCTCGTCCGCGACGATAAGGATAAGCATTTGCGGCACGACGCTGCCGATCGCGCGACGTTCAACTTTTCACTGCTCTTTCGATTTGCTTGACATTAATCCCAACATAAGGTACAAAATCCCATCCCGCTCAGCCGGATGATTCGCATTCGGAGGGGGCGCTTCTCGAGACGATCCCTGAAGCGGAGTGGGATGCGGTGCCTGCGTGCGGGGCTCGTAACCCTGCACCCGGGCGGCTTCGGACCCTGCCTCTCCGGCACTACGACCGGGGCGCGAGGAGCTCGCTAGTAAAAGGGGTTTGCAGTGGCGCAAGCTGCTGCAAGATCCCGGTAAGCGCAGCCCGAAGCTGAGCCAGAGGTAACAGCCTGGCGAGTGCCGCG
>Ga0070741_10002066_pt1 | contig 56061 bp, 76 predicted proteins | sample Coa_R1_4_FD_66440 | JGI IMG/M metagenome (GOLD analysis project Ga0070741, IMG submission 66440) | Surface soil microbial communities from Centralia Pennsylvania, which are recovering from an underground coalmine fire - Coalmine... | ecosystem: Environmental > Terrestrial > Soil > Unclassified ... | reverse complement strand
GGCCACAGCGTCCGGCACACTCAACTGCTCTGTCAACGGTACGGCGGTTAGCACGGCCGCAACGTTTCCGGCCGCTACCTTCGTTGGAGGGCGCGCGGTAACCGAGACGACATCGGCAAAGACTGTCACGCTCAGCAACATGCGCCTCCAGATCACCTTCAGCGGGCACTAGGGCACACTATGCGTCGCTTGGTCGCGATCCTAGCTCTTCTACCATGCGGAGCGTGCGCTGACGCACTTAGCGATATCGTCGGCCCGGTCGTACCGATGAACTCGGGTCCATGGGCTGCTTATGACCTCGCGGTCAAAGGCGACGTCGATGCGATCGTCAACTACTCAATGAACTACGTCCCCCTTACTGGCTCGGCGCTGCCTGGCACGTATACCCTCAACAACGTGATCCCGATCACGCTCACTGGGACAACGGCCCCAGGGGTGAATCCTGGCGACACAATCCTGGTCGCCTGGAACGGTCCGGACGGGGCAGCAAACACGCGGCTTATCATGGGCGTCGCGAGCGTCTCCGGCAACGTAATCACGACCACGAACAGCAGCGGCCTGAGCAACACCGTCTGGAACTCCAGTCCACTGAGCGGCCTCACCGTTTATACTTGCGCCCGCTGCGTAGTGGATATCACCGACCCGACATACGGGACTGGATTGCTGGTGTACAGTTGCGGGCACTGGGGCCTCTGCGGACAAAACGGCGGAGCCTCTTGGAACTTCTACGATCCGGCGCTGGCAATCTACCGCGTGTACCTTCGCACGGGAGACCCTGCGTATCTCACTGCGTTCCGGAACTTCACAGATACCTGGTGGGAATGGGCACTTCAGTCAGGAGCACCCCAGGGTCTGAACCCACCTCGGTGGTACTCACTCGTCTCTCAATACGTTCGTGCGCTTGACCTCGGAGGAGCTCAGGGCACGGCACGTCTTGCCGCTCTGTACGGAGAGGTGTACTCCCTAAACTTTCTCTCCAACGTAGGTCCTTGCCGCCTAGACGGTCAAGACAACCGTGAACCTGGCTACTGTCTGATCTGGGCGGCAGTGGGAGCGCGTGCGGACTCCGACGCGACGCGCCACACCAACTACTGCTCGATGGTGACAACGCTGGTCAACGATGCGCTCTCGGTCCAGGACGCCAGTGGCAGGTGGAACGAAAAGAACGGTCCATTCTCGTATGCGATGCCAGGCGAATCTCCCTGGAGAGTCTTCGCTCTCAATCAGGGACTCGCGCGGGCTTATGACGTTCTGAACGACACGACTGCGGCAGGATGCAACAACACCACGCTCGCCGCCTCGGTTCTGTCGGCCCTCGTTGCGAGCGGAAACTGGGTCTACAGCTCCGGATACGATCCTACGGGAAGGCAGATCTACTACGACGCGGATCACCCGAACGATGGATTGAACGCAACCGGACTCGTGAATCACGGAGGCACCTGCACGGTCACCTCTGGCTCGACCTCGTTCACATGCTCCGGTGGAGTGACCCTACAAACTGATTTCAACTGTAACGGCACAGACTACATCGGCTTCGAGAACTCCTCTGGCTCGACGTGGACCGCGAAGCTCCAATCCTGCGCCAGCCAGACGCAGGGAACATTCACGTCAGCGTGGGGCGGCGCGGAGCAAACCACCAAGAACTACATGGGCAACGTATCCGCAGGATCGTACACGTCTATTAACTTCGACAGCCCTCAAATAGCTCGTTCCCTTCCAGCCTCAAGTACGTGTCACAACTCTGCGTCTTTCTGCGTCCCGTTCGGTTCGGGACTGCAATCAGGTTACACAAACCGCATCGGTAATTTCGACGCGATCTGGATCATGGGCTGGCTGTACAAGACCACTGGCAACGCAACGTGGAAAACGCGCGGTGACGAGATATTCTCTGCCGCTTACGGAGGGCCAGCCGACGGACCAGGAGGCTCCATGCCGTGCAGCGGCCCAGGCTGCGATGGGTACGAGGCCGACTACGGTAACGTGCTCCCCGGATGTTTCGGCGGAATGGTTCCTCCGCCGTGCAATCGATTCACCAACTACGCAGGACCGATGAATGTGTACGCGTTCCTGGGTAAGACAGTTGGCCAAGTGGCCGGAATCGGCGGAGCCGACAACTACCTGGGGTGGAGGTTAGGGGGATTTGTTCCGACGATCACGACAAGCTGCCCGCTGCCCAACGGAACCCAGGCGGCGGCTTATTCTTACACGCTGGCGGCATCGGGCGACACGCCCATCACCTGGTCGATCACGTCGGGCTCCCTGCCCACCGGCCTGACTTTGAACAGTTCGACGGGGAATATCAGCGGCACGCCGACCGTTCCTGGGCTTGCGACCTTCGCCTTCCAGGCCACCAACGCGATCGGAAGCGCGCCGAACGGACCACTCAATTGCAATCTCACAGTCGATTCTTCAACCAGCGGCCATACGGGCAGCCGCACAGGGGGCGGGGCGCGCATCAACAACGGACGAGTGCATTAGAGCGATGGAACAAAACGGGAGCAGCCGAATGAAAGACGAGACGTTCAAATGGGCCGGCATCACGGGAGCAACGCTGGCCGCCTGGTGGGCCAAGGTTCCCCACCCGGAGCAGGCCTTGCTGATTTTGATCCTGCTCGACTTGGCGATGGAGTTTTTAGGATCGCGCTCGCAGGATAAATTCACACGCCAGGCGATGGTAAAACGCATCAGCCTGAAGTGCCGGACCTTGGTCTATCTGGCGGGGGCCGGCATCGTCGACCATTACTTTTCAACCGACATCGGCTTTGACGTACACAAGCCGGTGGCCTACATGCTGTGCTTCTACGAGTTCACCTCGATCACGGACAACTACACCAAGTACGGCGGAAAAGTGCCTGCGGTGGCTAAGGCGGCGCTCGACAAGCTCGGATCAATCTTCAACGGCAAACCGGAAACCGCCGAAACTGCCGCGGCGATCAAAGAAGCCACAGCGAAGGAACCGCCGCCCGCCACCTAATCCATGACAGACCTGCTCTACCGCATCTGCTCCGCCATCGCCACCCAGGAGGGCCGCGCGTTCTCCAATAATCCGGGCAACCTGCGCACCGCGCCCTGGCTCGCATCCCCCGCGGTTTCGGGCGGCTTCTGGATTCCCGAATCACGCGCCCAGGGCATCGCCGGCATGTACCACCAGGTGGCGCTCGATATTGCGCGCGGCATGAGCTTGCGCCAACTGATCAGCAAGTGGGCACCGCCGACGGAAAACCAGACCGAGGCCTACATCGCCAACGTGAAAAAATGGACCGGGATTCCGGACGAAAACCAGCCGCTCCAGGAGCTGCTCGAAATCATGCATTGCCCGAGCGGAAAGCCGAACCTGGTGGCACCAAAATGAAAGCGTTCGCACTGTTCGCGCTAACCGCAGCGATCGGGTTCGGGCAATCACTGCCGCCATACTGGGCCAAGGGCGCGCTGAATCCGGCCGTGACGCAGGAGACGATCGGGGCAACCATCTGTAAATCCGGATGGAGCAAAACCGTGCGGCCACCGGCAGCCTACACTAACCGACTCAAGATCGAGCAGCTCCAGCGCCTCCTGATTCTGGTAAGGCTTTCGGCCGAGGGCGGGCCCAGTCCGGCCGACTATGAAGAAGATCATCGCGTGCCACTCGAGCTCGGCGGAGCTCCGCGCGGCGAGGAAAATCTCTGGCCCGAACCGTGGGCGCGGCCGTATGGCGCGCACGAAAAAGATCGCCTCGAAAATGCGCTCAAGCGCGACGTCTGCAAAGGCAAGCTCAGCCTAGCGGCCGCGCAAGCCGTGTTTCTGGGCGACTGGTGGGCCGAGTATAGGCGGCGTTTTGAGAAAGGCACCCCGAGGTGATTCGCGTTCTTGCCATCGCGTATGGCCTTGCGGCGCTCGCCACAGGCCAGGTGACCGTCACGGCCACACCCACCCCCGCCGCGATCGCCCGGGCGTTTCTCGAACGCCGCTACGCGGGTGTAGCCGCCTGGAACGTCGCGGTCTGCGCGACGGCCGCGGGCTCCAGGGCCTCGGCCGGCCAGGTGATCCAGGAAGCGGCCAAACAGGGGGTCTTCCTATTCAGCCCGGGCGCCACGGATGCCCTCGCGGTCCGTGCCGTCGGGCGCTCCCGGGCCCAGCTCGCCCTCGACGTCGGCGAGGGCTTGAGCCTGGGAGGGGCGGCGCTCACCGGCGGGAACCTGATCAAGCTGACCGATAGCGAGAAAACCAAGGCCGTGTCGACGCTCGCGATCGCCGCAGGCCTGGCGCACTGGATTGCGACCAAACTACAGCGGTCCGCGCCGGACCCGGCTCGTCTTCGAATCCTCGATTTGCCGGCCGAAATTACGCTCCCGGCGGGCGGCTGCTGGACGGGAATCGCCCTCGGTCGCGACAAGTAGGAGAGCCACATGCGTCTGATCCTTTCCCTGTGCCGCGGCTTCGGGTCGCGCTTCTGGTTCGGAAGTCCCTTCCTGCGCGTCGGCAGTGACACCCTCGAGGGCGAGCAAGCGCTGGCGCGCCTCCGGGAGCTCACCCTGGCGCGCCGCCTGCTCGTCGTGGTGGGAGGGTTCAACAATACCGAACGCGCGGCGGAAGACGCGTTCGCCGTCATTTGCCGCAACCTCGAACTGCGCGGCATTCTGGGTGAGACGGGAGCCTACCAGGTGGCCATGCTGGTCCTCTGGCCCGGATTCGATCCGCTGTCGTACGTGGTCGCCGAGTACTCCGCCCGGCATGCCGGACGCCGGCTGCGTACGATCCTCCAGGCCCTAAGTCCGAACGGAATCGACGCCGAAGCGCACAGCCTGGGCAATCTGGTGGTGCTCGAATCAAACCGCACGGGAGATCTGGCCTTCCGCAATCTGATCCTGACCAATGCGGCCGTCGATGATGAAGCGATCGAGACCGGCCAGGCCTACGCAACGGCTGTGGCGAAGATCGCGGGCACCTGTCTGGTGGTGTATTCGCGCGCAGACGAGGTGCTGGGCGGGGCCTACCGATGGCTCGGGTCCGTGCCTCGGAACCTGTGGAGTCTGGTCAAGACGGGCGTGGGCGGATTCGGCGACCGCGCACTGGGATTTAGCGGCCCCGAGCACGGCACCGAACGAATCCCGCCCAACGTGATCCCGCTAGACGGCACCGCCTGGTGTAAGAGCCACGGCGCCGCACGCGACCAGATGGAGTTCTACGAGGCCTGGCGCGGCGTGCTGGTATCGGGGCGTCCGAGTTGGCGAGCAGCGGCCACTCCGCGCAGCTAGACTTTAGAAAGCTCTGCCGCTTCGATGATCGCAATCGGCTCGGCCAAGCGGACCTTCACGCGCACGCGGCCGGTGATCAGAACCTTCCACCGCTGCCAGAAACCGACGCGCGTCTCAACCGTCAGGTAACGGAGATTCATGCCGTCGTCGCCTCGCGCTTGGTGCCCGGATAGCGCAGCGAGCCATCGCGTTTCTTGGCGTGGCGGATGTTTCGCATGAAGTAGCCGCCGATTGAGGGCGCGGAGACGAGCGCGGCGTGCTCCTCATCGTTGAGCGGGAAATGGTAGGTATCCCCGCCCTCGCAATCGCAGGGAACCTCGTCGCCTCCGCGCTTGGTCCGGACCTTGCAGCCAGCCGCGTGAAACTGGATCTCGGTTCCCGACTGGTCGCGCCCGATCGCGAAGATGCTTGAAGAATCGACTCGTTGCTTTTCCATTAGTGCCTCCATTGATCGTCGTGGCCGACTCCGGACGTGATCGCCCAGAGCAGCGCGACGATGATAAAAACGGCGATGAGCGAAGCCAGGATCATGGCCTCAGCGCACCATCACGAAATCGTCAGGGTGAATAACTCGCCCGACCCAGTGCTCGAGAAACGGGCTGGCCGCGGCCGCGCAGATACAGCGCCGGAATTGGAACGAATCGCCGACCCAGTCCGCGACCAGGCCGGTGTCGCAGCAGTGCGGGCAAGGGCCGGCCGAGGCTTTCGCGGAGCGCGTCACGACTGCATCACCCGCGCGACGATCGCGTCGTAATCCTTGCGGAAGCCCTTCTTGATCATTGCCGCATCAGCTCCGCGCAGATCGCCTCGTAGTCCTTGCGCTGCACGCGGGCGGCAGCCTCGCGCACGCCGGCGGCCGTCGAGTACTTGAAGTGTTCGAGCACCACGCCTACGGCTTCATCGGACTTGCCGGCGTTCCTGGCGATCGCCCACAGCCGGCCGAGCTGCTTTTCGCTGATTGGATCGGTGGGCGCCGCTGCCCCGGTGCGCTGCGGGGCCGATGCGGGCGTCGCCGCAGAGCCGTTGCTGCCCGTCATCTCGTGCGCCGGCGTGCCGGCGAAGCCGGCCATCACCGCGACGAACCGCAGCAGATTCGACAGGACCTTCGAACAGGCGCGCGTCTGCGCCATCGAGCGCAACTGCTGGAGAGGCACCTCCACCTCGCCGACCTGCGTCTTTTTGCCTTCGATGTATTCGTACTCCGGGCGCATGTCCCACCGGTCCTCGTCATTCATGCACATCGCTTCGGCCGTCGAGATCCGGTGGCCGGTCGGGACGTAGATGGCTTCCGCGGTGGCCTCAAAGCCCTCGAATTCGCCGAACGTGACGTACTTGGTCGAGACGATCCCGGCCGAGACGCGATACATCATCGCGAGCATTTGCCAGCCCTCGATTTTCAAGTGCTTCGACGGGCCGATTTGCACGAACAGGTTGAGGCGTTCCGCGCGCAGGGCGAACGCCTTGGCGACGAGCTCGGCCTCGGCGAGCGCGTGCTCGGGCTTGCGAAACGTGCCGAATTCGACCAGATCAACGGACGTGGGTGTGAGGGCTTCACTTTCAGGCATTACGACCTCCGCGGCATGCGGCCGCTTGCTGTGCTGGCGACGCTTCCCGCGTCCCAGGCTTCAAAGCCAGGAATGGAGCCGGTGTTTTTGATGGAGCCGGCTAATTTGTTGCAGGCAGGCGAGTCCTCGGCGAGCAGTCCGAGCAGCTCCCAGCGTTTGTTTTGGACCAGGTGCGTGATGAAGGTTCGCATGTCGGAAATGCGGCCCTTCCAGTTCTGCTTGATGACGGCGCCGGCGGGTTTGGCCGGGGCAGGCGCCACCACCGGCGGCGCGACGATCGGCCGCTCGATGATCGAAGCGACTTCGGCCGGCGTGGCGCCGGTGGCTTCGGCGTGCTCAATCTCGCGCTCGCGTTCCTCGAGCTCGCGGAGCCGGGCCTCTTCTTCGAGTTTGCGCTGGGTCTCGCGCGCGATTCGTTCCTGTTCGCGGTTGTAGGCCACCATCGCGCTGTCGTAAATCTTCACCGCCTGTTCGAGCGGGTCGAGGATCTCGGCTCGCTTGCGGATGGCGACTTGCCAGGCGTCATACGCCGACTTGCAGATCGGATCGAAACTTTCGTGTGCCTTGACGATTAAGGCCTTGGCGGCCGCGCGTTCATCGGCGGCGAGCTGGAGCGTTGCGGCGTCGATGACCTTGAGCGTTTTAGCGCGCTCCGGCCAGCTCAGCGCGGCCTGAAACTCCGGATCGATCTCCCGGGCGACCGGGACAAGGCGCGGCCCGGGCAGGGCCTGCGTGGCTGCTTTCGATGGTTGCATGACTTTCCTCCTCTAAACTCGTTTGCCTTGACTCTGCTTCCAGTGCCAGATACCGACGGCGGCACGGCCGATCGCCAGATCGCGCTGGAAGGTCTCGGGCGGATATTCGTGAACCCGGTAGGTGCCGTCGGCGCTCAACTGAAGGCAGATCCGGTCGTACTCGAACGGATTCGGGAGCAGGCTCACGTAAAGAGCGAGCTGCACGGCGTGGCCGGGAAGCACGATGCCGGTTTTGAAATCGATCACAGATTTTCTCCGGCCGCCGCCTTTTTTGGGAAGCGTGACGACGCGATCCATGCGCCCGGCGTAGCGATGCGCCGCGCTGAATCCCATGTGCTCGACGAGCAGAATTTCGATATCGAGCTGTGCCTTGGCCTTGGGCCAGGCGCTCACGTAGCCCTGGATCGCGGGATCGAGGTTTTGCTCATCGAGCTCGCCGTCATCGAGGTAATGGAGCGCTTCGTGGACGCGCGTGCCGCGCTCCTGAGCGGCGACGAGAATATCGCGCGGGACCATCGACCAGTCGACGATGCCAGCGCCCTCGAGCGCGCGGGTGACTCCGGGAAGTTCGACGCCTTCCGGATCGAGAAAATATTTGTGCGCGACGGCGTCGAAGCGCAGCGTGGGCTTGGACGCCTGGAGATCGAGGGCGGGCTGCGTGCTCATCTTTCGAGTCCAGCGTCAAACTCGCCGTCGATCTTCCAGGGTGCCGCCTTCTTCGGCGTGTAGGGGCGCCAGTCATCGCACATGCCGGCGTAGTGGTCGTCTTCGGGCTTGCCGCACAGCGCGCACGGGCCGCCGGGCTTCACGGGCTCGGGATTGTGGCGATCGAATTCCTCGGCGGCGAGCGCGTCACCAGCGCGCCGGCGTGCGATGCGGCGGGGCAGGCGGCGCACTAGATTTTCCTCCGCGAGTGCTGATCCATCTCCCAGGACAGGCGATCGCTCCAGATATACGCGACCGAGTGGCCATCGACATCGAAGGCTGTCAGAGTCGTCGGATCATCCGGATCGGGGCTTGGCACGGTGTGGCAGTCATCGGCGTAAATCGAGCCGACGAACTTCCGATCGCTCAGCGTGCGGATGGCGTAGCAGTTCATGACTCAGTTGCCTCCGGAAAGCGCGGGATTGTGGCGTTGCCAGTTCCAGTCGGCTTCGACCCTGGCGCGGTTTCGGGCGATGACGTGGTGGGGAATGCGTCGGCTCATGCGTTACATGCAAAGCATACAGCATGCATGTAATGCATGTCAACGACTAAAATCAGGGCTTTTTGTGCTTGCGAGCGCGCCTGTAGCCGAGAACCATCGCGGCGCAGGACAAAACCACGAGGGCGAAGGCGTAATCGGACTGGCCTTCGAACAACAGGTAAGCGGGAATCGTTGAAACAACGGGGAAAACCATAAACGCTTCTAGGGTTGAGCCAGGCCGCGAATCAAGCGTGCCCCCGTCTTCGTGCCGGCAGCGGAAGCCGAATCGAAAGGACAGAGCTAGCCATAAGGACGATGCGCCCAGCTTAAAGATTGCTGTGCCGATTCCGGGCCAGTTCGTGTTAAGGAAAAAACTCATGCGGTTTTAGTACTATCAATTTTGGCCGTTTTCAGTCGATAGATCGATGCCCCCGGCCCTCGATCACCGTGAACCGTGTTTCCGAAGTGCCCGGCGCGCCCGTATTTCCGATGCGAGAAAGTCCAAGTAGCGGTCGAGCGTCGCGCGATCGGCGTCTTCGCCGTGGCTGAGGATGAACGCGACCTTCTGGTAAAGGGCCTCATGCTGGGCGGGTCGGCTCGCCTGCACGTCGGTCTTCTCGATGGCGGCCAGAACGATCCGGTGCATAAGTTCCTGGAGACTGTCGACTTGCATCTCGTGGCGCAGGATCTTTAGCTTTTGCTTCTCGGCTTCGTTCAGCCGCACCTGTACGTGCTTTTCAATGGACATGCAAATTCCTCTTGACATGCATCACATGCATGCAGTATGATCCGTATGGTTTCTAATAACAGCATGAAGAACATACCACGAAAGAAGGCTGAGAAATTGGAACTGCTTCAGGCGCGTATCCCGCTGGAAACGAAGGAACGTCTCACTGCTGTTGCAGGCGCACGACGCCAGAGTCTCGGTGCTGCGCTCAAGGACATCCTGGATCGGATCCTTCCGGAATTCGAACAGGAGGCGGCCGCGGCCTTCAGTAAAGGAGCAAAACATGGATGATCGTGCCACGCCGATCGATTCTGGCGGAAAGGGCGGGGACTTTGAACCGCTTCCGCCCAGAACTCCATCGGGCAAAAGGAAATTGAGCTCGAACTACATGACGCGGCGCACGTTTGCGGGCCTTTTGTTCGGCATGGGCTACAGCTTCGACAAGGCGGTGCGGAAGGCGCGGATCACCAAGACGGCGGCGAGCGAAGAAGTTTTGGACCACGGCTACGCGGAATGGCGGCGCCGGCAGGACGAGCGCACCAGGAGGGCCGCGTGACGCCCGGACAGGCCTTCGAACTCGAGCAGCGTGTGAAGCGCCTCGGCGTATCGGACGGAGAGCTGCTGGCGATGGCGCGGGAAGTGGCCGAAGAGAGCGCCCTCCAGTCGCTTGCGGACCTAACGCGGCAGCAGACAAGCGACTTGATCGTCGCTCTCGACCGTTTCGAACACGAAGAAGCCGGGCGCCAATTCCGCCGCCGCGAACTGGCGGAGATCGGATAGGCCGAGCATCGCGCGCTGCGCTTTGAGCTTCTGGTTCGTCTCTCTACACACCTGGCGAGATGGACGCAGTCACAGGGCACCGAGAGCGCAGCGCGGGACGCTTTCCCCCATCGCCCCAAAATCTGAATCGACAGGAGCACGCGCATGACGACGGCGCCGCGCAGGAAATTCGTTCCGCGCAAGCAGAATCCTTGGCCGCAGGAGATCGAGAAATTCCTCGGCAAAAAGGTCACAGTCTCCTACATGCTCGGACCCGTGCTGCACGTGAAGGCCGGAACGCTCATGGCCTGGGAGTTCAACCGCATGCACTGCGTTCTGCGCACGGAGGACGAGAAACTGCTGATCCGCTATCCGCTCGAAATCCGGCGCGAGCGCACGCACAATAACGACGCGCTGCACGAGTACGACACGCCAGCCGAGGAAGCGACCAATGCCGGCCACTGAGAGCCGACTCGTGGAGCTCCCGATCGGCGCACTGGTCGAATCGAAGACTAACCCGCGCCGGCACTTCGACGAAGGGAAACTCCGCGAGCTCGCCCAGAGCGCCAAAGAGCACGGCATTCTGGAGCCGCTGCTCGTTCGGCCAGCCCGTGGCAAAGACCAGGAGAAGCACGAGATCGTGGCCGGCGCCCGGCGTTTCCGGGCCGCCAAATTGGCCGGGCTGGCCGTGCTGCCGGTTCGCATCATCGAGCTGACCGACGAGCAGGCGCTCGAAATCCAGGTGATCGAAAACCTCCAGCGCGAGGATGTGCATCCGCTCGAAGAAGCGGAGGGCTATGCGCGACTACTCCAGTCCGAGGCCTACAACGCCGACGTGCTCGCCGAAAAGGTGGGAAAGGACCGCAGCTACATCTACAAGCGGATCCAGCTGCTCCAGTTGATCTCGAAGGCGCGCACCGCGTACTTCGACGGCAAGATTACGTACGGTCACGCGCTCCATATTTGCCGCCTTCCCGAGGACCGACAGAACGAGGCCTTTGCCTATTGCTTCCGCCCGAGCTGGAACGGCAAGAAGCCGGACAAGGCAGGCATCACCGCGTCCGAGCTGGCCCGCTGGATTCGCGAGCACGTGCACCGGAATCTGGCCGGCGCGCCTTGGCAGAAATCCGACCCGAACCTGGTGCCCAAGGCCGGGCCGTGCACCACCTGCCAGAAGCGCACGGGCGCCAACGCCGAGCTGTTCGACGACATGAAGAAGGGCGACCAGTGCCTCGACGGGAAATGCTTCGAGGCCAAGCGGGCGGCCTTCGTGCAGGTGATGATCCAGACCAGGCCGGACCTGCCGCGCGTGACGCTCGACTGGGGCGACCGGCTGTCGGCGGGCGTGATCGGCCGTAGCAATTTCCTACTGATCCGCACCGAGTCTGATAAGTGCAAGCACGCCGAGCCCGCGCTGGTGGCGACAGGAACCGAACGCGTGGGGCACACGGTCCTCATCTGCCGTTCGCAGGAGTGCAAGAAGCACGGCCAGTACCAGAGCAGCGATTTCGGCAAGCCGGCCACGGTGGCCGACAAGTGGGCCGACAAGAAGAAGCGCCTCGACGAGACGATCCGGGTGGAGGCGCGCCGCGAAGCAGTCCGCCAGATCATAGCGGGCGACCAAGGCCTGGGGGAGCACGAACTGCACATCATCGCGGAGAAGCTCGTCACGGGCTACCTGCGCGACGATGGCCGCAAAGAGCTGGCGCACATTCTTCGGTTGCCGAAAACAAAACACGCCGATTTGGAAAAGGCCCTGCTTGCCGCGATCCCAAACGACGATTCCGTTCAGGGTCTCCTTCTCGGGCTGTGCGCGATGCATCCCTATGGGAACCCGCGCTACTTATCCGGCAGCATCTTGGACAAGCGCATCCTGGACGGCGCCGGCATCGACCTCGGCGAATTGCAGAAGAGCGTCGGTGCACCGATGCTCGCCAAATTCGAAGCTTCGAAGAAGCGCGCGGCTGAAAAAGCCGCCGAAGACAAGAAGGCCGCAAAGCGGAAGGAGGCCGCCAAATGAGCCGCGCTCGCGAGTTGCGCGACTGGGCCGCCGGCGTGCTGCTCGAGGTGATTCTGGCCGTGATCGCAATTGGCCTGGGGCTCTGGTATCTGGGCTGGCTGGAGCACCCATGAGAACGCGCACGTATGCAGTCCTCACGCCCGGCTATCGCGTGCTGGTATGGCGGGCCGTGTTGTCACCGCGGATGCCCTGGTGGATGCGGCTGTATCTGTTTTTCGTGAGGGCGTTCGAGCCATGATGCGCAGCGAAGCCGAGATCCGCCGCGCGCTCGCGCACCTGGAAGAATGCCAGGCCAACGCCGACGCAGTCCTGGACGCTCCTGAGCATTTCAAAGCGATCAACCCGATCATGATCGATCTATTCCGGTGGGTGTTGAAACAACCGGCAAAGTTCGACGCCACATTGAACGCGCTCGACCAGGTCGATCGCGATCGCGAGAAACACATCAATTCATGAGCGACCCTCGCCCCCGCTACGCCATGACGCTCGCCGAGCTACGTCGGCACTGCCATCTGCTGGCTTCCATCGACGTCGCCGGCAGCGGCCGCCGCGAGGGACTGATCGGCAAGAACGCCGCCGGAGAAATCCTGGTCCAGGTCTGGGGCGTGAAGGTCACCCCGAAGCTGGTCGAGAAGTTCAAGGACGAATATCACCGGGCGCGCGCCGCGGGCGTGCTGCGCCCGGTACCGGCGCCTGTCGTACAGGCCGCGCCGCCCGCCGCAGAAGCCGCAGTTGACGACATCCCCACCGAAGAGGAGCCCCATGCCTGACCTGAATCGAGCGACGGAACTGACCGACGAAGTGCGCGCGACCGTGCGCGACATGTTCGAATACCATCCTTGGGATCAACAGAAGACCGAGCGCGGGCATGCCGTGCGCGTCGCTCTGATACATGCCGTGCACACGATCATCGAGCACGTGCCGCCCGGGCCCGACCGGACCGTTGCGATCCGCAAAATCCGCGAGGCCCGGATGGATTGCAATTCGGCCCTCACCCACGGAGGGAAATACTGACATGAAGAACGTGATCGAATTCACCGGCGCGCGCCTGACCCGGTTCGAGTTCGTGCCCAAGCCGAAGCGCGGACCCGGCGGTCCGTCGGTGCGCGCCTACTTCGAATCGGCCTGGCTACTGCCGATCCGCGAGGCCATGGGCTGGCAGGACCTCCCGGCCGAGACGGTGCGCGGCACGCCAGGACTACGCGGCGCGCTGGTCGCCTGCGAGATCATCCTGACGCCCGCGGCAAGTGAGCTCGCCCAGCACGAGATCACACTGCGCGCACAGAAAATCGGCAACTTCGAAGTCTTTATCCCCGAGGTCACGAAGGGGAAAGAGAAACCGCCCGTGCTCCGATTTCGGCTGGAGAGCGCCGATGACGGGCTCGAAACCAAGCTGGGCACCTGGGGCCGCATCCTGGGTGACGCCAAGGCGCGGCTGAAAGCCACGTACGGCGAGCTGAAGAAGCATGCCAAGCACGATACCGACGAACACGACGACGGCCAGGAGGAACTACCACTCCGCGGCGAAGCGCGTGAAGAGCACGAACAGCGCCAGGCCGGCCACAAGGGCAAGACGACGCCGATCCGGAGGAATACGCGATGAAGCGCCCGCGATTCATCCCTCCGCCGCCCGATCCGCCTCCACCGGTCGAGCCACAGCTCCAGCTCTACGAGCTCCCGCAGGATCAGATCCTGCTGCATGGGGAGATGATCCGGGGCGCCCAGACGATCGACGCGATTCTCCAGGGCCTGCCCTTCGACCAAAAGGCGTATCGCGGCAGCCTGCGCGTGCTGATTTCCTGCTGCAAGCAGATGGAACACCGCTGCCTGCTGCTGCTGGGCGAAGCGCCGGAGCAGGAGCCGCCGGACGCGCCGGACCTCGTCGACGATCCGGGACTCAGGGGGCCTATCACCGTTACGAACGCCCGCATCGAGGTCGGCCGGGCGTCAAATAAAATTGACGAACCCGCAGCCGGGTCAAATAGGACTGACAAGCCGCGCCGGCAACGTACGGCAAACGGCAGCGGCGGTCGCACGAAACCGGCGGCACCCGCAGGCGAGCCAGCGCCGGAGCCGTCGGGCCGCAAAGCCGAAATCCTGGCGGCGCTGCGCAAGAAGCCGATGACTTCGGCCGACCTGATCAAAGAACTGCGTGCAACGCCCTCGGCAATTTATTCCGTGCTCACGATCCTGCGCGACCAGAAGGCGATCGAATCGCGCATCGACGATAGCGACGGCCAGCGGAAGAACTTCCTGCGATGAGCATGAAGAAGCCGATGTTTCTCGAATCGACCGAGGTCGAAGCCGACCGTTCGGCGGCTGAGATTGCGACCGAACTGGTAAAGGCGGGAGCCCGCCGGATAGCCACACATCACGACGACGGCGGCAAGATCACCGGCATCGATTGGACCTTGCGCGCCGAGGGCCGAGATATCAGTTTTTCGATGCCAGCCAGAATAGAAGGCGTTTACCAGCACCTAAAGCGCCGCGCAGGGTCGAACGTGCCGGAGAGATCGAAGCTCCAGGCCAAGGCCGAACGGATCGCCTGGCGGCAACTACTCACCTGGGTGAAAGTGCAGAACGCGATGATCGAAGCCGGCATGTGTAAACCGCACGAAGTGTTCATGCCGTACGCGCTAGCAGCCGACGGACGCACAGCGTTCGAGGTCTGGAATGCGCAACTCGCGCTGCCCGCACCGGAGCCCAAGGCATGAGCCGCCCCGTAGCCGTGCGCTATATGACCAAAGAAATCCACATCGAGCAAACCATCGTCCAGGCGATGGAGCTCGACGGCTGGAGGGTGCTCAAGTACGAAGAAAATTTCAGCGAGCGAAAACGTAAACGGACCGGCGAGGCGGGGGCATGCGATCGGCTTTTCATTCGCTACTCGCGTTTTGATCTGATCGAACTGCCGACTGGGGGCTATGGTGTGTTGAAAGCGCCGGCGGCCGAGGTTCTCTGGTGGGAATTCAAGCGGGTCCGCGCAGGCCGGAAGAAAGCCACGCATCTCGAGCCCGAACAAGTCAACTGGATCGCGGCCGAGCGCGCGCGCGGAGCTTTGGTGTGGGTCGCCGGTGTCGACCATCCTGCCACGATCGAGGGCTGCGCGGCGCACTATCTGAATAGTGGCCTGGCACGGCGCGGTGAACTGTTCGTAAAGCTGATTGGTCCCGGGAGTAATCCGCGTGAGTGATCTCAACCGGAAGCTGCTGGCCGGCGACCTCGAGCGGATCATCGCCCACGTCGACACGCTGCGCGTCGCGGATTATCTCCAGGCCGAAGCCCTGCAGGCCGGCTTGCCGCCGGTCGCCATGATCGACGCCGCGGAGCTCGACCGGCTGCACGCCGAGCTACTCACGTTCCAGCGTCGCCTCACGGAGCTCTATGCCTGACCTGTCCGAAGCTCGCCGCCTGCTCCAGGGCGACCTCGATCGGCTAATCGAGCTGTCGGCGCCGGAAACGCTGAAGGTTGAGTGCGACGCGGGCGGCGAGGAATGCATCGCCATGGTGAAGGAAGGTTTTCGCGATGCACGGCGGAAATACGTCATCGTCCGGCGGGAAGACTTCGAGATGATCAAGCGCGAGCTTGAGCAATTCCGCCCGGCGCTGGAAGGAAATCTATGGCTGACCGCATCAAGCGTCCGGTAAACTTCGATCGCCGCATCGAGCGCCGCTGGCCGGATCCCGAAGCGCCGGGCTGGGAGTATCTCCAGCTTGAGTGCGGCCACAAGTCGGGCGCGCCACGCGAATACCGGGGCACGACGGCGCATTGCGGCTGCTGCGTGCTCGAGTCGGAGGCGCGCCAGATCGCCGAGCGCACCGCCACGCGCCAAGGCCTGCAATCGAAGATCGAGGCCGCCGCCGCGGCCGAACGAGAGGAGACGCCCGATGCCGGCTGATCTGTGCCGACTCTGCCGCTTGCCGCACACCGCGGACGTGCTCTGCGTCCAGGCGCAGGCCGCGGCCATGAAGAAGCTGCTCGACCTGATCGGCGAGCCGGCTATCTGCCGCGGCTGTAGCGCGCCGATCTATTTCGTCCGCCACCGCAACGGGAAGAACGTGCCGTACACTTCGGCCGGCCTGAACCATTTCATAGATTGCCCCATGGCCGGGGACTTCGCGAGGAAACCAAAATCGTGAAGACCTTCGCCGAAGCCTTCGACACCGTGGTGATCGCGACCAAGCGGGACGCGCCGCCCGAGCAACACCTCGAAGCGCTGATCCGGGCGGCCGCGATCGGCGAAAAATACGCGCACCTGGCGACCGAGATGGCCCAGCACCCGCACGTCCATCAGACGATCGCGGGGGTGCTCTGCGGTTCGTCATCGCTGTTCGATGCTTGTCGGATGGCGCTGCAACTCGGCGTGCAGATCGGAATCGAGATGGAGCGCGACGACTCGCGCGAGCGCCAGCTCGTCGACAGCACGATCAAGAAACCGAAACCGGAAGGCTACAGCGGAATATGAGTCTGTTCGACCAGTTTGCCGAGCTGCTGCGCTCGATCGTCGGCGACGCCGTGCGCGAGGCCTTGCACGTGAACCCGGCGACCAATCGGCGGCTGTTGACCGTCGACCAGGCCGCCGAATACCTGGCACTCTCCGAGCGGCAGATCTGGACGATGATCGAGCGCCACGAGCTGCCCGTCGTCGCCAGCGGCCGGCGTAAGATGGTTGACCTACAGGATCTCGACGAATGGATCCGGAGGAATAAGGTCACGTCATGAAGCTCTCCAGCGGTTCGGTTTTCCACCAGCGCTATCGCGGCCGCGATGGCCAACTCAAAGAAACGCGCACATGGTACGTGCGCTATTACGTCCAGGGCAAGCCGGTCACGCTGCCGGCAGAAACCGAAGACTACGACGAGGCCGTGCAGTTTCTGCGTCGCAAGATGTCGGCAACCAGTTCCGAATCTGACGTGCTGCCAGAGCGAGTAAAGATGGCGCAGCTATTCGATTTGCTTCTTGACTCCTATCGCACCAAAGGCCGGCATTCGCTGCGTTTGGTCAATAGCTGGCTGCGGCCAGGCGACGGCCGAGAAGAGCCAGGGCGGTTGCGCGCCTGGTTCGGGTCCATCAAGGCGAAAGACGTCACTAGCGCGCTGATACGTAGGTATACTTATCATCGCCAACAGGCCAAACCGCGGCCGGCAAACGCGACGATCAATCGCGAGCTCGCCTATGTTCGCCGAGCCTTGAACTTGGGTGCGATGGAAGACCCTCCGCTGGTGACCCGCATCCCACACTTCGAAATGCTGCCGGAAAGCGATCCACGCGAGGGCATTCTATCGCACGACCAATACAAGGCCGTGCGCGACTCCCTGCCGCCATACGCGCGGATCGCGCTGGTGATCGGCTACCACACCGGTGCCCGAAAGGGCGAGATCGCAAGCATCCGGATCGACGCGATCGACCTAAAGGCCGGTCGTATCCTGATCAGGCGAGCGACCACGAAGAACGGACACCCGCGCTACCTGCCCATTTACGGCGACATGGCCGCCGAGCTAGAGATGGCGATCGCGGGGCTGCGTCACAAGGCTTTGACTGCGGGGAGCCACGGACATACGAGTTCCCACGTTAGGAAGGCAAGCGAACCTGGGAAAACGGTTATATCGCGCAAGCGAGCCGGGCACAAAACGGGAACGCCCCACGCCGAAGCGGCAGAGAGCGGAGTCACGGGCGACGATCCGCAGTCAAAAGAATGTCTCGCCTGTCCCTATCTGCTACAGCACGAAGGCCGGCGCGTGCGCGATTTCCGAAAGTCCTGGGCGACAGCATGCGAGCTCGCCGGTATCCCCGACCAGCTCTTTCATGACCTGCGCCGGACTGCCGTCACCAACATGATAGAGGCGGGCTTCAGCGAAAAAGAAGCGATGGAGATCTCAGGCCACAAGACGCGGGCCGTCTTCGATCGCTACCACATCGTGAGCGAGCGGCGCCTCAAAGACCTGGCCGTCCGGCTCGGCCAGCACATGCAGGCCAAGGACGCCGCGGCGCCGGAAGAGAAAGCGAGGACGATGTGATTTTTCCTTTTGTTGGCGGCTGTGACGATGTACGGCTTCGCGCAAACCGCCGATCCGGTAAAAACTACGGGTGTAAGCCGACGGTGTAAGACACGTCCTGTATGGATAGGGAAAGCGATGCAAAGTACTGAAAATAATGGAGCCACCCGCCGGGCTTGAACCGGCGACCTGCTGATTACGAATCTAAATCCGCAGCATTCCGGTGCAACTCCACGCTATAGATTCAGCAGAATACCAAGGCCTATACGCACCGAAACGCACTGGCGCGCAGCAAGTCAGTGTAAGACGCAGTGTAAGTCAAGACGAGGAGGAGACACAGCGATGACAGATGCAGAACTGATCCGCGCCGCAAGCGAGGAGAGCATGAGCGCCCGCGGGCGCGACTACCTTCAGCCGGTTTACATGGACCTAGTGACGTGCGCCGCCATCGTCGGCCATCTCCAGCTCGCGCTCCGGCATCCTGGTAACCGCGGACCAGCGTCCGAGATCGCCCGCAGGATGGTCAGCGGGATCATCGAGCGCGTGGCGGAAGCGGGTTTTCCGGCCAACGCCGAGATCATGCGGCGCGGTAGCGATCCCGCGCACGACCAGGAGCAGAGCCGATGAGGCTCACCAAGCGCGACATGGCGCGCTTGACGCGCCTCCTCGCCCTGCTCCAGGATCATCTCGAATCGGCGATAGAGACCGCGCTGGTGCCTGGCACGAACCAACCCGACCCGCGCGACGAGGCTCAGGTCCGCCAAGTCCAGCGCGATCGCCGAGACTGGCGCGAGGCCGAGGACTACGTGCGCAAGCTGGAGGCGATGCGCAAAGCGTGATGGGTCGGCGGTTCTATTCCAAGCAAGAGCTCCGAGCGGTTGAGGAACTGTACGCCTCGCTACCCACGCAAGCCATCGCCGCGCGTTTGCAGCGGACCGCCAGCAGCGTCTATCAGGTGGCGAAAAAACTGGGCCTCCGGAAAGACGCGGCCTACCTTCGCCGCGAATGCCGGATCCAAAAGGGCCAGCGCATCAGTCCCACCACCGAGTTCAAAAAGGGCCAGACTCCCGCAAATAAGGGTTTGAGGCGCCCCGGATTTGCGCCCGGCCGGATGCAGGAGACGCAGTTCAAGAAAGGCCAACGCTCCGGGATGGCCGCGAAGAACTGGGTGCCGGTCGGCACGATCCTCCCGGACAGCGACGGGTATCTGCGGATCAAACTTCGTGAGGCAGTCTACGGCAAAGAGCCGACAGGCTGGGGAAATCCAGGCGTCTGGCCGCAATACCACCGCTATGTGTGGGAGCAGAAAAACGGACCCGTCCCAAAAGGCCACGTCGTCGTGTTCAAGGACGGCAACCGGAAGAACTGCACCCTCGAAAACCTGGAGTTGATCAGCCGCGCCGCGCTGGCGCACCGCAACCGCATGTGGGGCCGCCTGCCTCGCGAGCTCGCCGATGTGATCCAGCTCAACGGCGTTCTGAAACGGAAATTAAGGGAGTCCCATGGCAAAGAATAAAATCACCGATCTTCGCGACCACCTGTTTGAAACCCTCGAAGCGCTCAAAGATCCGGACAAGCCGATGGATCTCGATCGAGCAAAGGTGATCAGCGATGTTGCGCAAACGATCATCAACGTCGCCAAGGTGGAAGTGGAGATGGTGAAAGCGGTCGGCGGGCAGGCACCCTCCGGAGATTTTTTCCAACTTCCGCCCGCCGCGAACCGCGATGTGGCGGCCCATGCGCGGCGGATCGAGGAACGCCGCCAAAACGCGAAGCAAATCGCATGAAGCGCGTATCGGGCGGAAGTTGGGGGTGCGCGAAGGAGTTCTGACGCCATGGAGCAAAGTGTTTCGATCAACGATTTTTTCCCGCCGTTTCAGCCCACCCTGGCGGATTTCTATCCGGAGGGGATGGCTCGGCTTAATGGCCAAGCGCCGATAATACCGTTTCACCGGAAGATCGGACCCGATGCAGCGGCGATTTTGCGGCCGCTGTTAGAGCGACTTCGTCAAGCGGCGGATACGGAAATAGAACTTCTGACCATCATGGAGTTCTGCCAGAGCGTCCTTTCCGCGCAAGGAATAAAGTTTCACATTACGCGCGTATCGTGCGGTACCCCGGCGCGACGCCACACCCACATGGAGGATGCCAAGTGAAGCAAGCCGTTTTCGTTTCTGGACAGTGCCGCTGCGGTACTTCCCTGATGATGCAGATGTTTCAGGCGGCCGGGGTCGATCGCCAGCAGCCGTTGCGCTTGCCAAGCTCGCGCATCCATAATCACCAGCCATGAGCGTCCGCATCCGCGTCCGGCCCTGCGGCAAGCACCGCCACCCGTCCCAGGGCGCCGCCGAGGCGCACGTCCGCGCGCTCGAAAAACGCGACGGCAACCCCGTTCCTCAGGTCCCCTACTGGTGCTGGCGCTGCCGTGCCTGGCACGTCGGAACGCCGCGCACGACCGCCAAGGCCAAAGGGGCCTCCGCATGACGACCGAGCCGCTCACCCGCACCGAGCGCCGGGTCTACCTCCGGCTGAAGCACTTCTGTTTTGGAAAGTCCTATACGATCGCTCGCCAGAAGACGATCGCCGCAGACCTAAAACTGAGCGTCCCGACGGTCAAGCGCGCGATGGCCGGCCTCCGCGAAAAGGGCTGGATTTCCACCCAAAGGCGTGGAAATTCCACATCAAAGAAACAGATTTTGGGTGATCCCTCCCGTCGTCCTAATAAACAGCGCGTTTTAAGTCAGATACGGATAAATTTGATCCCTCAGGGCGGGAAAAATGATCCCTCAGGTGATCCCTCAGGTGATCCCTCCATCCATATCTCCATGGAGCCTCCGGCTGGAGCCAACCAGAAAACACCGCCGCTGTTGGAAACGAAACCCACCGCTCGGCTCATCGAGGGAAGCATGGGCATGCCCAGTTACTACCGCGGAGACAAGACGGCCGAGCGGCTCTGGAAGCTCGCGCAGCGCTGGATCGTCGCGACCGGGACGCCGATCACTGGACCGCTCGACGTCACCGTGATCATGCATCGGCTCGAAGAAGCCGGAGCGCTGAAGCTTCCCGACGGCGAGCCGCTACCACAAATTACCATCGGCAACGAGGCGCGCTCGCTTGTGGCTTCAGCCACTTACGAGAAAAGAAAACCCACAACATCCCAGGGGTTCCAGACGCCAGGGGACCTTCGAAGGGCAATCGAGTGAGCAATCCTTTGCGCAACCGACCGAGCCTTCACGGGGAACATGCACGTATCGCATGCGCTTCAGGCATGCGCAAGATTCCCCATGCAGCAGCGCCCAGGACGGCGCTGCTGCGATTCTCGCGGGCCGAATCGACCAGAGAGACGTTCCCAAAACCGACGCGCCAAAACGCGCCCAAACGCGATTGCGGGGCTATCGGCCCATTCTCGGGTTCATGTGACCCCCACAAAAACCGAACCACATGGATAAGTTATTGAATCGACGTGGAACGGCCCGCAGGCTCCGCTGGGTGCCCTCCGAAGCCGAGCGGATGCGGATTCTGCTGGACCTGTTGAACTTAAAGCACTTCCATGGAATCTGGTACGACGACCAGCGGCGAATGATCACCGTGCGCTCGAATCTCCTTCAGCCTCCGCAATACCTGTCCTGGGAACGGGCGGCCGAGATCATCGATCTGGCCCGGCAGTCGGAGATCCCGGGCCGGAAACCGGCCAAAGCCGAGAAAAGCGCCGCTAGAATCCCGGCCTCCTCCGTGGGCGGGAAATGAGTCCCTCTTCCGCGCCCAAAACTTTTCCGGAACAGATTCCGCAGTTTTTGTTCTATACTGCCGACGGGAAGAGGACAACTGATGCGAACCTTGCAAAGCGCCTACCTGTTCGAGCAGTTCAACCGCGAAACCTACCTGGCAAAGACCGGCAAACAAGCCCCAACCTTCAATCCGGCGCTGCCGCCGAAATCCTGGTTCGATCCCGCGAAACCGAGCGGCGGAACCTACGCCGTCTGGGACGGTAAGCAACTAACATCGATCTCGATCTCGGCTGACCAGGCGGGCGTGAACCTGCCGGGCTTGATGACGTATCCGAAATATTCGCCGGCACCCACCCCTGCGCGCATGAGCAGCGGGTCACAGATAGATCCTGGCCGTCTTTGCAGCGAAGCCGATGCGCGCAAGCTGATGCAGGAGCTGGGCGGCTCCGGCCTCTGGGACCAGGCCGCAACTGCCTTCGCGTTCTTTACCGTGGATTACGGAAGCGAAACGCGGCGGATGTGGGCCTTCAGCCTGCCAACCGGTCAGGCCGTCGATGCGGCCGCGTTACTGGCGCAGCAATATGCGCACGGCGTGGGAGCTCCCGGACATTGGGACACATCGGAGGGCCTACCCCGATGGGTGACGGAGGTTCCAGACCAAGCTCCCGAGCCGACGATGCCCCCTGTGCCGGTCCCGATTCATCTCGAGCCGGGCGAGCGGGTCATCATCACCGGCGGCGCGATCACGGCGCCGTGGATCGTCAAGGATGGCGAGGACCCGAACGCACCAACGGCAAGCACCGGATTGACCGACGCCGACCGCCAGGCACTCTTAGAAATCCGCGACGGCGTGAAGGCGCTCCGGGCGATCTTCCACGTCTAGCGCGCCCGCGAATTTTTAAGTATACTTACGGAGCCGCCGCAGCGGCGGAAGGGAGGCTCACACAGAGCAGACGATCTTTCTGACAAGGGAACAAGCCAACCACAGCAACGAAGCTATAGACGACAACGAGGCCGGCCAGCCTGCAACGGGAGCCGGCCTCGAAACATTTCTGCTTCCCTTCGTCGCCCGATCCGTGGTAATCTTCCGGGCAGAATGCGCCGCACATCGAACTCCGAAGCAACCGCGGTCGCGAAGAAGAGCTCGCCCAAGCTTCGCTACTCCGCCGACATCGAGCAGGCCGACAATGGCGGATACACCGTAAAGTGCAGGACGCACGGCGGCGAGATGTATCAGGAGCCCACAACCACGGTCCATGGCGACATGGCCGACGCGCTCCACGCGATCGCCACGCACTTCGGCCACGAGGTCGAAGTGGAAGACGAGGGCGACGAAGACGGCAAGGCCGGCAAAAAGAAATCCTGATGGCGAAGCTCACCATCCAGCGCCGCAAGCAGTTGCCGTCGAGCTCGTTCGGCGAGCCTGGAGAGCGCAAATATCCCATGCCCGATCGCGCGCACGCCGCCAACGCGAAAGCCCGCGCCACACAGCAGGAAGAGAAGGGCAACCTTTCGCACGCCATGGCTGCGGCGATCCGCGCGAAGGCTAATCGCACGCTCGGCACCACCGCCACGGCGACCCGCAAGAAGAAGTGATCCCCATGCCTGCCTTCCTCGAAGCCAAGCTAAAGCAGGAATACCCGAACAACCCGGGGGCCGTCTACGGGACGATGAACAAGCTCGGCTACATGCGAGGCAACAGGGAAACCGAAAAGGGCCGCCAGGCCCAGGCGAAACACGAGGCCGATCAGCGCCAGCGGATCAAAATCATCCGCCGCAAACCGTGAACGGCCGCGAACAGGACAATCGCGCCGACCAGCCAGGGCGTGCCGATTCCCAGCCGAATTCTCTTGGCACTAAGCCCGACGGCGGCGTCATCGTGCACAAGCCGCTCTACCTGCGGCAGCTCGAATCGGATCGCCACGCCTTCGAAGAGGAAACGCTACCGTGAGCCAGCCCGTCATCAAACGCCGCGCCGAACGTGAGCCGTTCGACCCGTCGAAGCTTCTGCCGGAAGCAACCGACGCATCGAAATTCCTGAACTTCGTCGCCTTCTGGCTTGTTGAGCGCCGGGATCGCCGCGTCAAAGAACTGCCCGATCACCGCTTACAGATCACGGAAATGAACTCGGCCTGCGCCGATTTCAGCGACTGGTTCTACCGCCGCGCAAGCGATCATGAGCGCATTGAATTCCGCATCCGCGCCCTCAAAGACGCCGAGGATCGCAAGCTGGCCCGCGCCGCCTGGCGCGAGACCGAGCGCGCCGCGCTCTTCCCCGGCGACACGCATCGCGGCTAAAATAGAGCCGACGCCGGTGGAAGTGATGCGCCGGTGCGAGGGTATTTTTACGGGTTCCAGAAAAAGGCGTGGCGCGCGGAAAGCAACAGATCGAGGAACCAAGGCCGACGCCCGGGCGTCCCAGCCCAAACGAAAGGCCGGCCGACCCAAGGCTCCAATCGATCTCGCCCAGCTCGAAAAACTCTGCGAGCTCCAATGCACCTATGAGGAAATCGCCGCCTACTTCCGGGTCTCCCTCTCGACGGTCGAGAAGCTCGTGGCGACCGACGACGTCAAGGCGATCGTCGAGCGCGGGCGCAACGTCGGCAAGATCAGCATTCGCCGACAGCAGCTACAACTGCTGAAGAAGGGCAACGCGACCATGGCGGTGTGGCTCGGCAAACAGTTCTTGGGGCAGCGCGACAAGCTCGACACGATGCTCAAGACGCCGCCCGAGGATCCGCTGAAGATCCAGGCCGAGGTGCACGTGCGCGAACAGGCGATCAGGCTTCAGGAGCTGTTCACTCCGGATCAGATTGCCGAAGCGCACCAGCGCCTGAGGGAGCGGGAAATGCAGCAGGTGGCTGCCCAATCCGGGCCAGCGCCGGGGGCCGCAGCATAACGCTGGCGATCGAATGAGCCTATCGCTCGACGCCGTGGACCCCGAGGCCCTGCGCCTGGCGTTTTTAGATAACGCCCGCAATCGGCTCCGCGCCTACTTCCCGAGCCAGGGTCGCTTTCGCCGCGAACTCTACCCCAAGCACCTGGAATTCTTCGAAGCTGGACGCACGCGCCGCGCGCGAGCATTTGTGGCGGGCAACCAGGTCGGGAAGAGCACCACCGGCGCCTACGAGACCGCGCTCCACCTGACCGGCCGTTATCCTGCGTGGTGGACCGGGAAGCGCTTCTATCATCCGATCAAGGCCTGGGCCGCGGGGCTCACCGGGCCCAAAGTTCGCGACTCCGTGCAGGCCGAGCTCATGGGCCAGCTTGCGCGCGAGTTGGGCGAGCCGGCCGACAAAGTCATCGGCGTGGGGACTGGCATGGTGCCGGCAGACTCGATCGTCGATTACCGCATGCGCCAAGGAACACCCGACGCGATCGACACCGTCCGCATCCGCCACGAATCGGGCGGCATCAGCACACTGACCTTCAAAAGCTACGAATCAGGCGTCGATATTTTCTCCGCCGAGAAGCTTCACGTTATCTGGCTCGATGAGGAATGCCCGAAAGAAATCTGGGTCGAGTGTTTGCTGCGCACGATCACCACCGGCGGCATCGTGTATCTGACCGCGACGCCCATGCACGGCATGACCGAGCTGATGGTCGAGGCCATGGATCTCTATCGCGAGCAGATTCCGCTCAGGACGCCGCGGCCGCTCGCCGAGCAGTTCTCCACCGAAGACGAATACAAGAACGCCGAGGCGACCTGGACCAAGCACCAGACCGCGACCTACGTGGTGATGGCGACCTGGGATGACGCGCCGCACCTGACTGAACAAGCCAAGGCCGACCTGCTCGCCAAGATTCCGCCCTACCAGCGCGACGCGCGCACCAAGGGTATCCCCCAGATGGGCTCGGGCGCGGTGTACCCGATTTCAGAAACCGAGATCGCGATCAAGCCCTTCCCGATCCCGAAGCACTGGCCGCGTTGCTACGCGCTCGACGTCGGATGGAATCGCACCGCGGCGATCTGGCTTGCACGAAATCCGGACACCGGCCAGGTGGTCGCCTACCACGAGTACTACCGAGCGGGGGAAGAAGGCATGTCGCCGTCCGCCCACGTCGTCGCGATCCAGGCACCGGGCAAGTGGATCCCGGGCGTGATCGATCCGGCAGCCCGCGGCCGCAGCCAGGTTGACGGCCGCCAGCTCATCCAGATGTACCGCGATTTGGGCCTGCATATCGTCGAGGCGGAGAACGCGGTTGAGACCGGGGTATGGGATGTTTTCGAGGCGTTCACACAGGGGCAACTCAAAGTGTTTGAAACGCTGAAGAACTTCTTCGCGGAATTCCGGTTGTACCGGCGCGATGACAAGGGTAAGATTGTCAAGCAGAAGGACCACCTGCAGGATGCGCTCCGTTACGGATGGGAAAGCGGCCGAAAAATCATGAAAGCCGAACCGCCCAAGGCCAAGGCGTCAGAGTACTCCGCTGAGAGTTATGGCAGCACGGGGGGCTGGATGAAATGACCGAGCCCATGAAGCGCCGTGGCATCATCCGGCTGCTGGCGGCCGTCGCGGGCACGCTCGTTGGCCAGCAACGCGAATCCGGGGAGCTCCAACTCGGTCGCTCCGGCGTGAAGCTGTCGGGAGCGCAGTCAATAATGCTCAGCCTTTACGATAAGAGCAGGCCCGAGATGACGGGTATAGATCGCCTCATCGTGCGCTATAAGGGCGAAGAAGTCACCGTCACCGCCGACCAGATCATAGAAGCCTTGAGAGCGGAATGAATCCCCAGGAAACGGCGGCAGCGAAACGCAGGCCCACAGGCACCAACGCGACCGCGCGGATCGCGGCGCCGGACAGCGGCCTTACTCCCGAGCAATCCCGCGCCGAAGAAATCCTAAAGCAAGCCCGAATCCGATTTGCCGTCGCTGTCAACGCGGAGAGTCAAGAGCGGCAGCAGATGCTCGAGGACCATCAGTTTCGGGCTGGCCGGCACTGGGATCCGAAGCGCGAGGCGAAACGCCGGAAGAAAGACAGGCCGGTGCTGACGATCGATCGCCTCACGCCGGCGATCAAGCGCGTGGTGAATCACGCACGCCAGAATCCGCCCGAGGGCAGGGCCATTCCCTACGGCGGCCGCGCGAGCAAGCAAGCAGCCGAGGTCTTCCAAGGCTTCATCCGCCATATCAAAAACGCTTGCCATGCCGACATCGCCCAGGAGACAGCGTTTGAGGACGCGCTCACCGGCGGCCTCGGCTGGGTGCGGATCACGAAACAGTACGAGACGACCAATCTCCCCGATGGACCGCTCGATACCTCGATCTTCAACCAGACGCTGGCGATCGAGGAGATCGGCAGTCCCTTCCAGGTCTATCGGGATCCCGAGGCCAAGAAATTCGACTTCAGCGACGCACGCTGGCTCTTCGTCGTCCGCCGCCTGTCGCTGGAGCGCTACAAACAGGCGTATCCGAAGGGACAGATCGCGAGTCTGGCATCATTCACCTCGATCGGCGACGACCTGAAGCGCGACTGGTTTCCGGAAGGCGACGTGGTAGTGGCCGAATACTGGTTCGTCGAAAACCGGAAGATCGAAATCCATTGGCTGGAGGACGGCACGGTGATCCAGGGGGCGCTGCCCGCCGGGGCCGTAGCGCTGGCGTCGCGCACGCTCGACCAGCCGACCGTGAAGCAAGTCACTTTGAACGGCGTCGAGCTCCTGACAGAGGAGATCGTCTGGGAAGACACGAGCATTCCGTTCGTGCCAATTATCGGGGAACGCATCCTGCTCGATGGCAAGCGCGCGCTGCGCGGCATGGTGTTCAGCGCCCGCGACGCCAGCATGCTGCTCGACTACATGCTTTCGAAGCTCGCCGAAGTCGTCGGACTCTCACCGCTCGCGCCGTTCGTGGCCGCACTCGGCCAGATCGAAGGCCTGCGCCATTTCTGGGACAACGCCAACGAAGAACCGTTCGGGGTCCTGCCCTACAACGAGAAATCCGTGAACGGCAATCTGCTGCCAGCGCCGCAGCGGCAGACGGCCGGTCCCGAGATCCAGTCGATCATGGCGGGCATCAGTCTGGCGGTCGATAATCTGAAGGCCCAGCTCGACACCTACGATGCTTCGCTCGGCAACGAAGGTCCCGAAACGTCGGGCAAGGCAATCCTGGCACGCCAGTCGGCCGGGGACATCGGCCATTTCCACTACGTGGACAACTACAGCCGCCACGAACAGCGTGTGTGCGAAATCCTGCTGCGGATGATCCCGAAAGTCTTCAACCGCGACCAAGAGCGCATGATCCAGGATCCGGACGGCACGCACCGGAGCGTCAAGCTGATCGCGGGCGACCAGTTTCCGCAGGCCGACCTGGGCGACGGGAAAATCGTCGATCTCGATCCGAGCGACTACCAGGTCGTCGTATCGGTCGGGCCGAAGTTCGAAACCCGGCGCCGCGAGTCGCTTGATTTCCTGCTCGAATTGCTCAAGAGCTTCCCGCAGGCGATGGCCCCGGCCCTGCCGATGATGATCCGGACCTCGGACGCGCCCGATGCGGAAAAGATTGCCGATACGATTGACCCGCGCAATGCCGGCGACGAGGCGATCCCGCCCAAGGCCCAGGCGCAGATTGCGCAGCTCGAGCAGCAGCTTCAGGTGTTCCAGAAGCTGGCCGATTCGTTGACGAAGGCCCTGAACGCCGCAGAAGACGAGCGCAAGGCCAAGGTGCTCGAACTCGCCTCGCGCGAGCGCATCGCCGACGCCCAGAACCGGACTACGCTTGCCGTCGCCGAACTAAAATCCGGGGACGTCGAAGCCGGCCGCCGCGTCGATGTGGCGCTGGCCGAGCACGACGCCGAATTGCAGCGCGACCTGCGCACGCAGATGCCGCCGCCGGCCGAACGCGGGAACCCACAAAGCGAACCCGCCGCCCCTGCTCAACCCTAAGGGCTTGCAGGCTCGCAACATTTGAGCGTATGATTGTTTCCGATGCTGCACATCCAGACGAGCGATCCGCCGGACGTAGCGAAAGCAGCGCTGGCAGAGGCTGGTTACGAAGTCACCGAGCTTGAGGGCCAGGAGGAAACGCCGGGTTCCGAAGGCGCGGCCGAGACCACAGGCGGGGAAGCTGGCAACAAAACCGCGGCCGCCGATGGGAAGCCGGCCGAAGGCGGCAAGGACGGCGGCAGTTCCGCCGATGCGTCAAAGGGCGCGGAGGCCAGTGGAGCAGAAGACCGGGAGCGGAACAGGGTTCCGGGAAGCAAGCGCGAAAAGCTCAAAAACCAGCGCCTTCAGGCGCAGGTCGATGAGCTCCAAGCGAAAGTCGCAGAGTTAACAGCAGGCGCAGCCGCGCCGGCAAAGACCGAAACGGCTGCTGCCCAACCCAAACCGCGCCCGAAGCGCGCCGATTTCCTGAACGCCGAGGATCCCGACGCTGCCTACGACCAGGCCTTTTCGGACTGGATTTTAGCGGAAGCGGACCGGAAGAGTCACGAACGGGAAGTCAAAACCGCGAGCGAGAAGAAGCAGGCCGAGCAGACCGAATCGGCCAAGGCTCGCGGCAAGCGCTGGCAGGAACAGCAGGAGGAGGCGCGCGAACGGTTTGAGGACTACGACGACGTAGTTGCAAATCCGGAGGCGCTGCTTTCAACCGCCATGGCGAGCGTCATCCTGAGTGTCGAAGATTCGGCCGGCTTGGCCTACGAGCTGGCGAAGCATCACATCGAGGAAAGCGAGCGCATTTTCCTGGCGACCGACCTGCCGGAGACCGCAACCGAGGCGCAACGGGCGGTAGCCGAACGGCGGGCGCGCCGGGAGATGGAAAAGCTTCTGCCGACGTTCTTCAAGAAAGCGGGCGACCGCACCACCGATGCCGCTGGTAAAGCCGGCGAAAAGGCGGCAGCGACCGACCGTAATGGAACTGGCAAGCAGGCAGGCGCCGAGACGCGCCAGGCCGAGACGCCAGGAAAGTCAAAAGCGAAACCGGCCGCACCGCCGCCGGCAACCGTTGGGGCTTCGAGCTCCGGCGTGAGCGGCGCCGCGATCGACTACGACAAGATGGCCTCGGGAGACTCGCCCGTGAGCGACTTCATGAAGGCCCATCCGCGCCGGCGCTTTTAGACCGGGACGAATCTGAGTAGCCTGGGCCCGTCGGGAGACGCGCTCAGCACCACTGCCGTGAGGCAGAGGGAGCAGATCGATGGCGAATCGCATTATTACGCCGACCGCCGTAAACCTGGCGGCCATGGCGGAATTCATCAACAGCACCAAGATGGTGCGCCAGGTCAACCGTTCCTACGACTCGAAGTTTGGGAAAGAGGGGAATAAGATCGGCGACGTCATTATGGTGCGCCGCCCGCAACGCTTCATTTCGAGGGAACAGCGGGCGTTGAATATCCAGGACATTTTTCAGTCGACGGTCCCCGTCCGGCTGAACCACCCGCTCAACATCGGCTTGCAGATCGACGATATCGATCTCCAGCTCTCAATCGAGCGGCTCCGCGAAGACATCATCGGGCCGCAGGCCACCCAGCTCGGCAACGACGTCGATCGCGCACTGTGCAACCTGTACAAGGACGTCTACCAGTGCGTGGGCACGCCTGGCACGACGCCCAACTCGCTTGCCACCTACATGAAGGCCAAGCGCGTCCTGCACGATTCCTCGGCTCCGCCGGACATGCGCCGCTCGATGGTCTACAACCCGGAGATGGAAGAAATCATCGTTCCGGCGTTGCAGACCCTCTTTAATCCCCAGCCGACCATCGCCAAGCAGTATGAAGAGGGCGAGATGTACCGCGCCTCGGGCTTTGACTGGTTCATGAGCCAGAACATCGCGGTGCACACGGTGGGCCACGTGACCGGCAACCCGCTCGTCAACGGCGCCAATCAGATCGCGACGCAGGATGCCGACGGCAACTGGACCCAGACCGTCAACACCGACGGCTGGACCGCAGGGACCTCGACGCTCAAGCGTGGGGATGTGATCCAGTTCACCGGCGTCAACGCGGTGAATCCGCTGTCGCGCCAGAACACCCGGCGCTTGCAGGACTTCGTCGTCCTGGTCGACCAGGTGGCCGACGGTGGTGGCGCCATGGCCATTCCGGTTTCGCCGCCGATCATCGTAGACGGCGCCTACCAGACCGTGACCGCGGCTCCCGCCGACAACGCTCCCGTGCTGGTGTTCAACGTCGGCACGGCGAACTTCGCCACAATCACGGACGTGGACAGCCCGCAGGGCCTCGCGTTCCACCGCGACGCGCTCACGCTCGTGATGGGCTTCCTCGAAAAACCGAACGGGTTGGATGAAGCGAGCTCGATCGCCGATAGGGAAACCGGTATCTCGATGCGCTACACGCGGGACTGGGACATCAACGACGGCAGCTACAAGACCCGCCTGGAGATCCTCCACGGCGAGGCGGTGCTCCGTCCGGAGTGGTGCGTCCGGATCGCGGCCTAAGTGGGGAACACGAGGAACACAGGAGGATTTGAAGACCATGAAATCGAAACTGATGACCATCCTGGCCGCGCTGCTGCTGGCAGTAGGCCTTGTCTCGGGCCAAACCGCGATCGGCACAACGACCTTGTCGGCCGCGATCACGGCGAGCCAAACTACCTTCGCCGTCGCCTCGGCCACCGGCATCACCTCGCAAACCGCCCAGTCGCAGGTCCTGCTGCTGATCGACCGCGAGTTGATGCAGGTCCTGACCGTGAGTGGCACCACCGTAACCGTGAACCGCGGGCGCAACGGGACAGCCGCCGCCGGCCATCTATCCGGCGCGACCGTGTACCGGGGCTTCCCAGCGGCATTTACCAGCAACATCAACCGCGCCGAACCTTCGGGAAGTTGCACGCGCGGCAATCTGGCGTACGTCCCGGTGATCGTGTTCCCGAGCGGGAATAAGTACGATTGCCTGGGCGGGCAGTTCGTGCTCACCGCCTCAGGCGTCGGAGGAGCGCCGGGTGCCGTGCTCGGTTCGGCCGTCGCCTCGGCTTCGACCATCGCGGCCACCGGCACGATGTTCCATGTCACCGGCACCACGGCGGTCAATACGATCACCGTGCCAGCCGGCTGGCAACCCGGCGGCTGCCTGGTGCTGATTCCTGACGGTCTGGGCAGCACCGGAACGAGCGGCAACATTTCGCTCGCTACCACTTCGGTCGTCAACAAGGCGCTTCTTGAATGCTGGGACGGCACGAAGTGGAATCCGTCGTACTAGCTTCCTCAAAAACGATGGAGTTCCGTCCTATGTTCGGAGTGACCGGCCGCCGCCTGCTTGCGCTCGCGGCGGCCCTTTGTATTTGCGCAGCACCGGGCTTTGCGCGGCGTGTCAATATCACGATCACCATCACTGCCGGGACGCCCGTCCAGATTTCGGCGCAGCCGAAGATTGCCAACCGGATCTTCGTGCAGATGGTAACGGGCGGCACCGGCCGCGGCTACGTGATGGACGGTATTCCGGTGGGAGTTACCCCGGATCCAACCGTTTCCGGCCAGCTCACCGCCGAGCTCGCCCCGGCGACGGCGACCGCTCCCGGCGGCACCTACACCGACGGCGGCCCGGGAACGACGGCTGCGACCAATGGCGGCATCGATCTTCAGCGCTTCTGGGTTGGCGGTTCGAATACGGGCGATAAGATCATCGTGTCCTACGATGAGCGGAACTAGCGAGGAAAGGAACTCAAAATGGGAACGTTCCACCACTATCCGAAATGGCTCACGATGCCGGATGGCACAGCCCGGCTGGTCCAGGACCGGATCGAGCATACCAAGCTGTACGCCCAGCATGGCGACAAGATCGAGGCCGTGCCCAAGGCCGACGTCGCGGAAGTGCCGGGATCGCCGCCCAACAGCAGGCCGCGCCCGGTCAAGCAGGAGTACCCGAAATTCCTGACGGGGCCGCGCGGCCAGACCAAAATCGTCAAGGATGCCGAGGAGCACGAGCGCCAGGTCGAAGCCTGGGCGAACGAACCCGAGATCGCCGATGAACGACTGGCCTCTGGCTCGGCGAAGTCACCTGCGCTTGCCGAACAGGCTGCACAGTTCGACAAGTCCTGGAAAGAGCTGTCGGAACAGCACGCGCAACTCCAGGCCGACCATGCCGCGCTCCAGGCGGAGCACGACAAGCTCCAGCAGGCACACCAGGAGCAGGGGGCCGAACTCGACGAGCTCCGCACCGCGCACGCCGCGCTCGAGGCCAGACTGAAGGAAGCTCAGAAGGCCGCCAAGAAGGAGAAGTAGCCCATGCCCTCCGTGGGCGATATCATAACCGGCGCGCTCCAGGACATCACAGTCGTCGCCGCGGGCGAAGAGAGCGCGCCCGAGGATCTCGCTGTCGGCCTCAACCGGCTGAACGCGCTTTTAGCAAGCTGGAGTCTCGACGGAACCAACCTCTACACCAAGAAGCGCCGCACGCTCCAGCTCCAGGCGAACAAGCAGGATTATGAGATCGGGCCGAACGCGGCCGACTTCAACGTGCCGCGCCCGATCCTGTGGGAAACGGCCGCTTGCATTCTTCAGGGGACGCAGGGGTTCCGGAGCGAAGTCTCGATCCTGACTTCGAAGCAGTGGGCGGCGATCCGTGACTTGGCTGCGACGCAGCTCGCTCCCGACAAGGTCTACCTCGACACCGATTTCCTGACAGCCGACGGCCGTTCGGCGGTCCACGTTCATCCGATCCCGATCACAGCGCCGCTGCTTGAGGTCTTCGGCTGGGAAGTGCTGGCGCAGTTCGCCCTAGTGACGGATCCATTTCTGTTCCCGGCGGGCTACGAACGGGCGATCCGCGCCGCGCTCGCAATCGAGCTGCTTCCGTCCTTTCCCTCAGGCGAGCTTGACCAGAATCGCGCGGGCGCGCTCATCGCAATCGCCAAAGACGCCAAGCAGCTCCTGCAAAACGCGAACCTGCAAGCGATCGGAGCGCTCGCCGCCTCGCAGACGCTCAACGGACCGTCGCAGGGCGTGCCGATGGGCGGAGCCCAGGGCGCCGCAGCGCCAGGCCAATAGAGAATTCCCGTGACGCCGCTCGACATCGCGATGAAGGCCCGCCGCCTGGCGCGAATCACCACTGCTCCGGGCCGGAAGTACCATCAGCCGACCAATACGAACTCGCTCGCAATCGAGGACGTCCAGACGCTCAATTCTCTGATCGATTCCTGGAAACTGGAAGAGCTGCTCGTATGGGCCGAAAACCGCGCGACGTTTCCCTTGACGCCGAACAAGCCGTCGTACACGATCGGCGACCAGGCGGATAACCCCGACTGGGTGACCGCAGGCGGCCCGCCCGTCGATCTGCTGCGCGCCGGGCTCATCCTGCCCAACACGCAATCGATCGAGGTTCCGCTGTGGGTCACCACACCCGAAGAGTACTCGGGCATCATGAACAACAGCGAGCTCGCATCTGAGCCGCTGGCGCTCTACTACCGCCCCGAGGCGGACCTGGGCGTCATCACGCCCTGGCCGATCCCGACGACGGTCAATACCGTGGCGCTCTATTTCCCGGAATCGGTCCAGCAGTTTGCGGATCCAAACGCAGCCATCCGGCTGATGCCCGGCTACCAGCACGCCCTTGAATACAATCTGGCGCTCGAGCTGGCCGTGCTCTACCCCAAATCGCAATTGCAGCCCTACGTCGTCGAGGAAGCGAAACGCGCCAAGGCGGTCATCAAGGCCAAGAACGCGGCGGCAAATCGCACCACACTCATCAACGACGTCGGCTACACGCGGTTCCGCTACGGCCGGCACAACCGGTTCGACGTGCGCCTGGGGAGCTATCGGTAGCCATGGAAGAGTTCAAGCCGCGAGAAATCCGGGCAACAGGGCAGATCCGCGCGAGCCATCTGGTTTCGATGAAGGTTACGCACTGCGGCCCGGTGCATTGCGCCGGGTGCGGCCAACAGATCCAGGAACCATACGCGCGTCTGTTTATCGAGCTGGACGAAACGAATCAGGAAATCAACTGGAGGCTGGGCCTCAATTGAGAATCCCGATCATCGGCGGAACCTACGAGCTCGAAGCCAAGGCTGCGGATGGAGAACGCACGGTCAACTGGTATCCCGAACTGGTCGAAGCTCCGGCAGGCAAAAGCTCCATCCGGCTCGTCCCGACGCCCGGACGCAAGCTTTTGTGCACGCTGCCGGACCAGCCGGTGCGCGGCTTGCTCGCCGGCAACAAGCGGCTGTTCGCCGTGGCCGGCGCCAAGCTGTGTGAAGTCTTCGAGGACGGCAGTTTCACTGTCCTGGGCGACGTGGGCAATGGGCCGAATCCGGTGCGCATGGTGCTCAACGGCAATTCGATCTTCATCACGAGCGAGGGGCAGGGCTATCTCGCCAACGGCGTGGTGGTGGTGCCGGTCGTGCCGGCTTCGACGGGGACCTTTATCGATGGCTACTATATCGCCTCGACTCCGAATTCGAAGCAATACCGGATTTCGCTCGATGGCGCGGCCTGGGATCCGCTCGACGTGGCGGACAAGGAAGGCTATCCGGACTACATCGCTGCGCTGCTCGCCGATCACCGGCTGCTCTGGATCTTCGGGTTCGACTCGATTGAAGTGCATCAGGACACCGGGGCGGCGCTGTTTCCGTTTGAGCGCATCGATGCCGCCTTTATCGAACAGGGCGTGGCCTCGCCCTGGGCGATTGCGATTCTGCCGACCGGGCCAGCCTGGCTGGGATCGACAGCGCGCGGCCAGAGTGTGGTCTGGCGCGCCGACGGGTACCAGCCGGTGCGGATCAGCAACCACGCCATCGAGGACGCGATTGCGAGCTTCGCGCGCCTGGATGACGCGGAATTTTTCTCCTACGAGGATCACGGCCACTTCTTCCTCGTCTGCCACTTTCCTTCGGCCGAGCGCAGTTTCGTATACGATGCGCTGCTGCCGCGCGAGATCGCCTGGCACGAGCGGGGCCTGTGGTCGCCGCAACGGGGCCGCTATCAGCTCGATCGCGCGCGCTGCCACGCTTTTGTGTGGAACAAGCATTTTGTCGGAGACTTCGCCTCGGGCAAAATCTACCAGCAAAGCCCCGAATTTTTGGACGACGCCGGCGCGCCGCTGCGACGGATGCGGATCACACCGCACATCTCGCGCGAAAACAAGTTTCTGAGCCACCGGGAACTCGAGGTGGAAGTCGAACGCGGCGTCGGTCTGGACGTGGCGGCCGATCAGCCCGGCTACGATCCAAAGATCGTGATGCGCATGTCGAACGACGGCGGGAAAACGTGGGGCAACGAGCACCAGCGTTCTTTGGGCCGGCTGGGCGAGTATCGCACCCGCGTGCACTGGCATCGCCTGGGCCGCGCGCGCGATCGCGTCTACGAGTTCACCGTGAGCGATCCCTGCAGGGCAACGCTCATCGACGGCTATGCGGAGGTCGCTTGATCCAGCTTCCGGCCGATCCCGCGCCGCTACGTTCGCCGATTTTCGGCGCAAGCCGCTTTCCGGGCCTAAACCGCAGCGGCAGTCCGGAGTTCGACAAGTATCTGCAGCAGGCGGCGTTTTCGGCCGACTGGCAAAAGTGGTATGGCCTGATCACCAGCGCGATGGCGGCGCTCCGCGACAAGTTCCCGCCGCTGCTGGCCGACGTTCGCGACTTTGGCCTGGTGGCCGGCAGCGCCGCCGATGCCAACACGCGCAACCTCAAGGCCGCTTTCGACTGGATCACCGGCCAAGGCGGAGGCGTGCTATGGGTTCCGCCGCAGGAGCAGCCCTATGACATTCTTGACGTGGACGTGCCCTCGAACGTGTCGATCCTCGGCCTGGGATACAATTCCGCTTTTAGGCGTGGCGGCGCACTACCGGCGGGCCGCGGGCTGTTCAACCTGACCAACGTCCAGAACGTGGCTTTCGAGAATCTGCGCATCGACGGCGCAACCACTGTGGCGACCGATCTGCTCTACACCGACTTCGGATCCGATCCGATGCACGCCTTGCTCACCGCCAACACGAGCATCTGGGTGCATCCGGGCTGCTCCGGGATCCGCTTTCGCGCCGGATGGATCGAGCACACCGGCGGCTATGCAATTTTATTTGACGCCGACACGGCCGATATCTCCGATGCCGAGGTGCTCGACTGGTGGTTCAAAAACAACCGTCCGCACCGCTTTGGCACCAACCCGGCCGACAAGACCTACGGCTCCTGGACCGGAGGCCTGTTCTGGAGAATGGATGGGCGGGCGGCGCAGGGCAAGCTCTCATCCGTCAAGGGCCTCAAAGTCAGCGGCTGCCACTGGCGCCGCGTGACCGGCAACTGCCTCTGGGGTCACACCATGGGCTTCGATGCGCGGCATGTGCGCGTTCACTGCGACTTCAACGATTTCGAGGACATCGGCCTCGATGGGATTCTGGTCGGCAACGTCCGCGTCGGCTCGGCGATCGGCAACAAGCTCCACCGCGTGGGCTATATGACCCAGACCGACGTCGACCAGGCCGAGCCCAAGTATCTGGCCGGTCTGTTTGCGACCGCCATCGACGGAGGATTTTCAGAAAACATCGAGTATTCGAAAAACGTCGGGATGTCGATGAATGGCAGTTTCATCGACACCGACGGCCACCGCAAGGCGACCATCCATTCAAACGTCGGCCAGAATCCGGAGCCAGGCGACAGCGACTATGTAACCGACCGCTGCGGGTTATTCGGTCCGAACCAGAACGGCGTGAACACATCGACCGGCATCAACGCCGGCAACTCGCAGCAGAACGGCGGGAGCGTCCTGCTCGCCTTCCTCGACAATACGCTGGTGAACTTCGGGGTGAGCGCCATCGTGATGGGATATTCCAAGCAATGCCGGTGCGCCCAGAACACCATCTATCACCGGGCGGATGCTTCGGCCGCGCCGATCCAGCTTTTCTCAGCCGCCGGCGGGGCGGGCAACGAGCTGCTCTGCCTTGACAACCGCATCGAGGGAAACACGATCGAGTACGGCGGAGGCCATTATTGTATCGAGGAGACCGGCGCGGGCTGGACCGCCGCCGCGGTCAATAAGATCTGGAACAATCATCTGCTCGGTGGCGGCGGGGCCGGACATTTTTTGAAGGACCCGGCCAGCTCAAGCGTGAGCGGGCAACCGGTGCTGGCGTGAGATTCGAGCGGTCTACAGACGTGGCACTGATCCGCCAGATCATCACGCACCCCAAAATTTACCCCTGGCTCGGCGACGACGGCATGCCGCCCGCGGCGCAATTTCAACCGGTGGACCATCCCGAGATTCATTACATGCTGGTGTGGGACGGCTCCGAACTGCTGGGGCTGTTTGAGTTTCGCCCGAAGAACAGCGTGACCTGGGAAGCGCACACATGCCTTTTGCCGAACGCCTGGGGCGCGCGGGCTGTGACGGCGGCGCGGGAGATGGCACGGTGGACGTTCGACAACACATCGTGCGAACGCATCGTTACGGCGGTGCCTGAGTACAATCGCCTGGCGCGCAAACTCGCGATCGCCGCGGGCTTCAGCCAATGGGGCCGCGATCCAGATTCCTGGCGCAAAAAACAAAAGCTCCACGCCGTGTTATATTTCGGACTGAGTAAACGCGAATGCCGGCCGTAATCCCGTTCATTCCGCTGATCGCCTCCGTGGGAACGTCGGTCGCCGGAGGACTCATCGGTTCGCACGCCGCCGGCAAGGCTGCCAGCCAGCAGGCCTCGGCCGAAGAAGCAGCGCTCGAACTAGCGACCAAAGCCGGCGAGGAAGCGAAATCCGGAATCCAGCCTGCGGTCGATCGGGCGCTCGCCCAGACGGAGCCGTACACCGAAGCGGGATCGACCGCCCTAAAGCAACTGCTCAACGTGCTCAACTCGGGCGCTTTCACCGACAAGTTTGCGTTCAACCCCAGCGACCTCGAACAGGACCCCGGCTACCAGTGGACGCTCAATCAGGGATTACAGGCGCTCCAGCGATCGCAAGCTGCCCGCGGACAGCTAGGCGGCGGCGCGAGCCAGAAGGCAATCGAGCAGTACGCCCAGGGTCTCGCCCAGACGACCTACCAGCAGGCATTCGAGCGGGCGCTCGGCACCTACAACACAAACCGTCAGACAGCGCTGTCGCGGGCAGCGGGTTTCCAGAACCTCGCGGGCATGGGGGCAAGCATGGCCTCTGACAACGCCGGCCGCATCATCCAGGCCCAGGAATACGCCTCCGACATTCCGCTGCGCGTAGCCGGATTGCAGACCGAAGCGATCACCGGAAAGGGCAACGCCGAAGCCGCGGGAACGGTCGGGAAGGCCAACGTCTGGAGCTCGGCGCTGTCGGGCGCATCGAACGCGCTTCAGCAGTTCCAGTTGCTCAACGCGCTCAAACGCATCGCCGCTGGAATGCGGGGAGGAGTGAGCTCGATTCGCACGCCACCCTTTGTCTCCCCGGATTCCGAGTTCCAGTTCGCTGGCGCCTAGACCGATGCCTATTGACCCGACCATCGCGTTGCAGGTACGGCCGCCGCAGGTGGCTTCGCCCGTCAACGTGCTGATGCAGACCGCGCAGCTTCAGAACGCTATGGCCGAAGCAGCCTACCGCGGAGAGGAAGCCCGCAACTTGGCGCTCAAACGGCAAGAGCAGCTCGAAGACATCGAGGATCAGAAGGCGATCCAGCAGGCCTACGGCGCGTCAGGCGGAGACCTCGACAAAGTTTCCGCCATGGTGCGCGGGAAGGTCCGGCCGCGCAACCAGCAGAAGCTCGACGACATCATCGCCGCGCACAAGCAGAAGATCGCCACCGCGACCCAGAACGAGCTCGAAAACGCCGAGAAACAGACGAAGGCCGTCGGATCCGCCGCGCAAGCTGTGCTCTCAACCCAAGCGCCGCCGGTCGATGGCGAGACCCCGCAAGACAAGGCGGCCCGGGATCTGGCCGCGCGATCGCGAGCCTACCAGACCGCGCGCGCGGCTCTGATTCGCGCGGGCCACGTGAAACCGGAAGATGTCCCCGAGCAGTATCCCGGAGATGAATGGCTCCAGACTCACGTCAATACCGCGCTCGGTGCCCAGCAGCAGATCACCAACGAGCTCAACCGCCGCAAAGCAGAGCAGGAGGCGGCCGAATCGAAGGCGCGCATCGAAGGCGAGCAGGCGCGCACAGCCGAAGCAAAGGAACGCACCGCGACCGAGGTCCAATCGCGGCCGTCGAAGGTGCCCAACGCCGCGGGATTGAATCCCGAGCAGCAGTCACAGGCCGACATCCGCAAAGCCGAGCTCGAAGAAACCAAACGCCACAACAAGGCGATGGAGCAAAAGGCAGAGGAAGCCAAGAAGCTTGCCCCGGCACAGGCAGCGCAAATCGAGGCCATGAAATCGGCGGCGCTGGCCGCCTCAAAGGCGCAGTACCTGCGAGATCTCAAGGATCCCCTCGTCAAGCCCGAAGACGCCTGGCAGCAGCACGTCGACCGGATGGACGCGGCGCAGTACGCCTATGAAAACGAGGTCGCCGCGGCGACCAATCAGGCCGTCCCGCATAACAATTGGGCGCGCCAGGAAAAGGCACCAGCGGCCCCGGCCGGGAACACGTCGGTATCGACGTCAACGCCTGCTCCGACCGCCAAGACCGGCCGGCAGTCAAAGCAGTTTCCCGAGTCCCGTCTCGCTGCCTTCGCGCAGGCCAACGGCATCAGTGCCGAGGAAGCGCGGCGCCGCCTGACCGCCGATGGCTACACCGTCACAAAGTAGCTGGACCGTTTCGCCGGAGGCCTTTCTCGCTTCGGCTTCGGAGCCCGTCGTATCAAAAACAACGTGGAAAGTCTCGCCCGAGGATTTCCTCGGCCAGGCCGCGCCTTCTACAGAACCGCCTGATAATATCAGTCCACCCAGCAAAGCCGTGCCCGCGTTCCGCCTTCGCAACGAGGCCGCTGGTGCGCCGAAGCCCGGAACACCGGCGTATGTCAAATCGCGGGCGACACCCGCTGGCCTCGCACCGCCGATCATCCAGGAAGCGCTGGGCATCCCCGAAAAGCCCACCACCGTGGCGGGCGGTGTGGCGAAAGCCGGCGCGGAATTCGCCGAGCAGATGACGCTCAACCCGGTAAACGTCGGGATCCAGGTCGCAACCGGAGGCCTGGGCGCGCTCGCCTTGAAGCTCCCGCTGGTCAAAGCTGCGCTCCCCAAGGCCATAAGCGCCGGGTTCAGCGCGCAGATGCTCGAATCGGCCTACCGCGATAGCCAGGAGTTTCGAAAGGCAGTCGACGCGGGCGACTATCCCCAAGCCGCCAAGCTGTTCACGAGCGCAATGCTCAATGCCGGCATGAGCGCACTCGGTCTGCGGCATGCAGCCAGCCGAGAAGCTGAGCCAATCCCAGCGGGCACGCCGCGCACGCCCGAAGAGAAGCTGATGGACGAGATGGGCGCGGCCTCAAACGAAGACCTGGCGGCCGCGACGTTCAATCCGGAGCAGCGCGCCGCCGCCAACCGCGAGATCGCGATCCGCCAGAAGGCCGGCACGTGGACCGTCTCGCCCGAAGACTTCCTCGCGTCCTCCGGGCCGGCACCGATGAACCGCGGCCAGCGGCGCGCCACAGCCGCGCCGCCCGCCGAAGGCGTGCCCGAAGCTCAGACACGCATCGAAGGCGCGCGAGAGGACCTGGCGCGCACGCTCGCGGGCAAATCCTATAAGCGGCTGAGCGACACTGACCGCGCCGTGGTCGATGACCTTGTGAGCAAGGGCTACGCGGGCAAGCCGGTGGAGCACCCAGCAGAAACGGAAGAAGCTCCTACAGCTCCCGCACCCGAGATCACCACCACGCCGCCCGAGCAGACAGCCACGGCCGAAGTTCCGCCGACTGCCGATCAGCGCGCGACGATCGAGCCGCGGCCGCCGGCCACGCCGCCGCTTTATGGCAAGGACACCGAGGTCCGGATCCCCGGCGAGCGCAAGCGCTACCAGGCCGTCTACGCGCTGCGCGAGGCCGAGGACGTCTATCCTTCCCACAACCCTCACAATTTCGAGAGGAACCCGGTGCGCGAAATCGCACAAGACCTGCCCGACGCGCAGGCCGCCATCACGGATTTCAACAAAGTGGGGACCGCCGAGCTACGCCAGGCCGAGCGCGCGATCGCCGACTCGCGCCGCGTGACGGCGCCCACGCTTGACGAGATCACCCGGAGGATCGACCAGCAGGGACCGGAAGGAACGCTCAACCAGGCGCTTTCTGGAGACGCCCGGCCGATCGTCGAACGCCTCGTATCCGATGGCGTGATCACCAACCAGGAAAAGCCCAAGCTCTTGAACCAGGACGGCAGCCTCACCGCCGAGGGTAAAGCCCGCGTGAGCCGGCTGATGATCGGCCGACTGTTCGAAGACGCCCGGCAGTTCGACGATACGCCGACGCAGCTCCGCGAAAAGCTCGAACGGGTCGCCGCGCCGCTCGCCAAAACCGAAGGCCTTGAAGGCTGGGACATCACCGGAGCCACGAAGCAAGCCGTGAGCCTGCTTGAAGACGCGCGCCGGCGCGACATGACTATCGATGACCTGGTGGCGCAGCGCGGCATGTTTGGGCCGGCCGAGTATTCCGAACCGGCCATTGCGATCGCACGCAAGCTCCAGGAGAAGCCGACGGAAGCCGCCCGGGCCTTCCGCCAATATGCATCCGAAGCTCAGATGGGCGCCGGCGGCCAGCAGTTACTAGGGATCGAGCCGCCCAGCCAGGCCGAGAGTTTCCGGGAGGCATTCCGGGAAGCCGACGACTTTGGGCCCGTTGCGCGCGAATTTCGAAACCGTCCGCAGGACGCGCTCGCCTGGCTGCGAGAGCGAAAAGCGGGACACGCCCGCGGCGTCATCGAACATCCGGAGGTGGGGTCGATTGGACTGGTGTACGGAACGCCCGGCGAAGGAGAACGGTTGCTGCGGGGCTACGGCGTCTCTCACATCGACGCCCGCCGGCCTGGCTACCTGGACCGAATTGTCGACCAGATCTCGACTATGCCCGTCGTCGAAGAGATCAAAGGCAAAGGCGGCCGCACAGTGGGCAAGGTCCTGGAGAAAGACGGAAACCGTGCAGTGATCGCGGCCGACTTCAAGGGAAAAGAAACCCCGGAGTGGCTGCTCACGGCCTACGAGCGACCGGCCCCCGGCGCATCTGTCGGCGTCACCGAGGCCCTACCGGGGACCGAACCGTCTTCCTCGGTCACCGGCCGCAGCTCCAGTATATCGAAGCTCGATTTTGCGGAGCGGAAAATCAAAGAGCGCATGGCCAAGCGCGTCCGGGAAGCCGGATCGACGCTTTCCGCAGGCCCCGGCCTGGCCGCCGAGCAGCTCGCCGACTACGCGGCGCTGGGCGCGATCAAAATCGCCAAGGGCGCGGTGAAGTTCAAGGCCTGGTCCGAGGAAATGCTCCGGGACCTGGGCGAAGAGATCCGGCCCTATCTCGGCAAAGTTTGGATGCGGGCCCAGGCGCTTCATCGCGATCAGATGGCCAAGGGCGGCTACGGCGAGACCGTTCAGCCACCCGCGAAACCGACCGCAGGAGAACCGTCGCGCCCGGTCACATCGCCTTCCTACGAGGCGACGAAAGCCAACCTGCTGGCCAAGGTCAGCGAGCCCGTCCGCACGGCGATGGAGACGCGGCTTTCCGACTTCGAACAGCGCAACCCCGCCCGCCAGGTGGTGAGCTTCGCCGACATCCAAAAGCAGGCCCGCGAGCTCGATCCGTCGCTCGTCGACAAGCTGGACGTGTCGAAGATGAAGCAGGGCGACACGCTCGATCCGGCCGTGCGCTTCGCGGCTCGGGAAACCCTCAACGGCTTGAACGTTGAACTGGAACAGAAGCGCCAGGCCTTTTCGGCCAATGCGCCCAACATGACCGGCGACGAACGCGCCCGCCTGACCGATCAGATCGAGCGCCTGGAGCAGGACGCCCGCCGCCTGGTCGACGTGCTGATCCCGACGCGTTCGCAGGACGGCCGCAACTTGGCTTATCACCGGATGATGGCCGAGGGATCGTTCGACGTAACCTACTGGCTCTCACGAGCCCGCCGCGCGATCGGAATCCCGGAGGGAGCCGAGCTGCCCGCCGAAGTTTTGAAAGACGTGCAGGGCATCACCGCGCGCGGCCAGGAAGCTGAAGCAAACGCCGTGCGCCGCGTCCGCATCCGCCAGGCCCAGCAAGAAGCGCGCGTCGAAGCAGGCCCGCCCCCGGCCGAAGGACCGAGCCTTGCCGAACGGCAGGCCCGCTACAAGCAGCGCGTGCTCGATCTGATCCAGCAGAAGATGGCGGGTGTGACGAAAGAGCGCGCGCCGTCCAAATGGGAACTGTCTCCGGCCGAGCGCGCCGAAGTGGACAGCGATCCGGCCGTCAAGCAGGCACGGATCGAGCTGGCGCGGAAGCTCGCAAAGCTCGAAAAAACGGGGCCGCTCGAAGCCATCATGGCCTTCCGACGCGCGGGACTCCTGACTGGCGTGCGGACCCATCTCCGAAACCTAGGCGGCAACACGGCATTCCAGGTCCTCGAAGAAGTGAGTCGCGCGCCTTCCGTGATCGTCGATTCGGCGCTCGAGCTGTTCAGCGGGCAGAAGACGGTGCAGGGTCCAAGCCCTCGATCGGTGGCCGCGGCCGGGAAAGCTGCGGCGACTCGTGGAGTGCGCGAAGCCCTCCAGATTCTGAGGGAAGGCGCTACCAGGGAAGACCTGTCGCAGCTCGACTACACGCGTGAGGTGAATACGGGAAACCGCGTATTCGATACGGCGATCAACGCCGTGTTCCGGAGCATGGGAGCTGAGGACCGAGTCTTCAAGGTGTACGCCTACGAGCGCAGTTTGCAGGAGCGCATGAAGCTGGCAGCCGTGGCCGAACCTACCGACGCCATGCGAGCGGAGGCGTGGAAAGACGCTCTGTTCGCCACGTTCAACAATGACAATCTGATTGCGCAGGCCTGGGCTGGGGCAAAAGGTCTGCTATTGCGGACGGGAACGCCCGGCGGCCGCGCACTGGTTGCGGCCATGGATCTGGCCGTTCCGTTCGTGCGCACGCCTTCAAACATCATTTCGAGAATCATCGACTACACGCCCGTGGGCGGCATCGGCCGCAGCGCCGTAGCCATCCAAAGGGTGATATCTGCGAAAGGCTGGAACGCGGAAACGCAGCGGGCATTTTCGCTCGCGATCGGACGGGGACTGACCGGTTCGGCGCTTCTGTGGCTCGGCTACTGGCTGTCTTCGAAGGGCCTGGCAACCGGAACGTCCCAGGCCGAAAAGGGCCAACGGGATGTGGCCGAAGCCGCCGGACGGATGTACGGTTCCGTCCTGATCAATGGCAAATGGCACCGGATCGATGCGTTCTCTCCTGTCGGAAACCTAATCGTGCTTGGCGCAACTCTCCAGCGCGATTCTGTAGCGCGCGGTGATCTTCCAGCCATAGCGGGAATCGCAGGAAAGACCGTGATGGAGCAGCCGATGCTGAAGGGTATGAGTGGAGTCGTCGAGGCCGGAAACGAGCCAGAGCGAAAGTTCACGACGCTGGTCGGCTCAACCGCGGGTTCTTTCATCCCCACCGCCGTCGCCGACGTTGCCGCGGCGGCCGACACATCCCGGCGCGAAACCCGCTCGACCTCGGCAGGCGAGCAGATCCGCGCGAAAATCGCCGAGCGTATTCCCGGCCTGCGCAACCAACTTCCCGAGCGCGTCGACCTATTCGGAGAGACGCTGAAGCAAGAATGGCGCTCCGTCCTCGATCCGACCATCGGCAGCAAGGCCAAGGAGCAGGGCGATTTCGTCCTGCGGGAACTGGTTGCCAACCGCGTCCCCGTGGCCACCAGCCCACAGAAGAAGGGCGAGACGCTCGAAGAATTCCGGGTGCGCCGCGCCGCGCATCCAAACGCCACCTGGCAGAAACCAGAATCGGACGGGCAATACAAAGCGCGCCTGACGCGCGAAGGAGTCGCGATCAAGCAGGCGCTCGCCCGGCTGATTACCAGCCCCGCTTACCAGCGCGCGGATCAGGACACGCGGCGCGAGCTCATGACCGAGCAGATCGCCCGGGTGAGGGCGCGCGTGAATTGAAGTACACTCGGAACTGAACTTACTGCTGGGAAGCAGAAAGGACTTCGGGCTTGGGATTTTTCCGCAATCGCGAGCGACGCGAGATCAAGCGCAAAGCCATCCCCCAAGCCGCCACCAACGAGATCGGCCGCGATTGCGTCGTGCGCCGGATCTACGCCATCAACAATAGCGGCGGCACGCTGACAGTCCAGGCCAACGACGCCGACGGCTCGCCGATCCTGCCAGTACAAACGCTGCCGAATAACAGCCGCCTTGACTTCACACCCGAAGAGGGCGAAACCGCCAAGGGCGGCGTCGTGTGGAGCGCGTCCGGTCCAGGCCTATACGGAGGCATCGTTTACTTCGATCCGTAAATCACCATGGCCGTATCCATCACCAAGCCGCCACTTGACCTCGCCCACGTCCAGGAGTGGGAGCAGGCGATCTCGCGCCTCGACGCCGACTATCGGCGGCACCTGGAGCTGCTCGAGACTACGCTAGATCTGCACACCCGCTCGATCGAGCAATACCGCTCCGACCACCGGCACGCCCAGGATCGCCTGGATATTCTCGGCCGGATTCTGGACGCGCACATCACCGCCTTCACCTCGCACCAGAAGCTGGCCGAAGAGCAGCGCGCGCGCCAGGAGCGGATCCGCCGGGCGCTCGCCCACGAACTGCTCCAGGCGCGGGAAGAAAACGACCGGCTAAAGCTCAAGGCTGCGAAAGTAGCGTCGGGCCGCTGGATGCGGCTCGGTCGATTCCTGCGCCTCGCCTCGCCGCTCGCAGTCCTGTTCGTAATCGCGGCGAATGCCCAGGGCCAGGTGATCGGGCCTGTCGTCGGAACCAGCTCCGCGAACCCGGCCTATGTCAACTGCGTCACCGGGTGCAGCGCATCGAGTGGTCCATCGTTTGGATCGGCGTTTCCTTCGAGCGGCACTCCGATCGGGGCAACCGACGGCGTCAATATGCAGCCGGTGAAGGTAGATGGTTCCGGAAATCTGCTGGTGAACGTGGCCGCAGGCTCGGGCGGCACGCCCACCGGCCCGGCGGGAACGCCGAACGCCAACGTCGTGAGTGTGCAGGGCATCACTGGGATGACGCCCGTGAAGGTGGACGGCTCAGGAGTAACGCAGCCCGTGAGCGGAACCTTCTGGCAGGCAACCCAGCCGGTATCGGCCGCAAGCCTTCCGCTTCCGACCGGCGCGGCGACCGCAGCGAAACAGCCAGCGCTCGGAACCGCAGGCGTCGCGAGCGCTGATGTGATCACGGTGCAGGGCATCGCCTCGATGATCCCCCTTAAGGTCGATGGTTCGGGCGTGACGCAGCCAATCTCGGGGACGGTGACTTCGAACCAGGGCGGCACCTGGACCGTGCAGCCTGGTAACACCGCCAACACCACGCCCTGGCTTGCGACGATCAGCCAGGGCGGAAACGCCGCAACCGTGAGCGTGGGCGGAGCCCTAAAGGTCGACGGCTCCGCAGCAACGCAGCCGGTCAGCGGCACAGTGACGGCAAATCAAGGCGGAACCTGGAATGTCAACGCCACGCTCGGCGCGGAAACCACAAAGGTAATCGGCGTCGTCCGCACCGCGGACGGATCGGGCAATCTGCTCACCTCGACGGCCTCGGCGCTCGATGTCAACATCAAGACCTCGGCCGCTTCGAACATTTCAACCAATGTGGCCCAGATGAATGGCGTCGCGGTCACGATGGGCAACGGCACGGCCGGAACGGGAGTCCAGCGCGTGGTGCTTGCCTCCGATAACTCCGCGATCGCCAACTTCGGCCACGGGGCAACCGGATCCGCGGTGCCGGCGAACGCCACGTATTTCGGCGCGCTCACCGCCGGGAACCTACAGGGCGTGATCGCCTGCCGCTCGACGGCTGTTCTCGACATGACGACGGCGACGACGACGCAAATCGTCGCGGCATCCGGATCGACCGCGATCTACATTTGCGAGCTCTCCGTGATGGCCAACGGAACCACCACGGTCACGATGAAATACGGAACCGGGTCTAACTGCGGGACCGGCACCACGAGCCTGAGCCCGGCCTGGGACCTGATCGCCCAATCAGGCATCGTCGAAGGCAGCGGCCTCGGGACAGTCTACTCAACGCCCGCCAGCCAGGCGCTTTGCTTCACTAACTCAGCCGCCGTAAACGCGCACATCCATGTCTCTTATACGCAAATGTAAAGTCGCAGGCGCAGCTTTACTCTGGGCCGTGCTCCTGTTCGGCCAGGGCCAGGGCGATCGCCCGATCCCGCCTTACGAAGGCGACGGCAATCCGCAGCATGACGGCCAGCCGCGCTGGTGCCAAGCGACTGACGGTTTCGGCTACAAGAAAAACTGCGGGATCTGCGATACCAAGTGCGGGCCCGACGGAACTGGCGGCGAGAGCCCGAAGTGCAAAGTGTACTGCCGCAAGGGCGCCTGCCGATGTCACCCCGAGTGCCACACGTAAAACAAGGAGAACCCCCCGTGAAAAGACTGTCCCTGGCGCTTGTAGCCATCATTGCGATCCCGGCACATGCGGCTTGGGGAACTGGGGCGGGTAACGCTGGAACTTGCACGGCCAATTCGAAGACCGCCGGCACGTCGCTAACATGCACCGTCGCAACCGAAAATATGGAGGCCGGCAAGGTCGCGATCTTGTGGGCGGGCATGGACAACGTCCAGACGACGGACGGAAACAGCACCGATTGCACATCGGTCCAGGACTCGGCTTCGAACACCTGGACCAAGCTACGCGAATTCACCAACGGCCAGGGCGCGGCGGCCGGCGGGGCGACCGTGTGCCTGTTCTATTCCAAGCTCGCGACGCAGCTTACTTCCGGCACGAGCACCATCACGCTAAACCATTCCTCGCTCACGGCGCGCGGCATCGTCGTGAAGGAATTCCAGATCACTTCTGGCAACGTTGTTTCGATCGTCGGCACGCCGCAGGATCTCGCCAACGACGCCGCAGATCCGGGATCGATGACGGTAGGCAGCCTCACCAACTCCGAGCATCTGTTCCTGCGGGCAACGGCGCTCGAGCGAGCCACGGGGGGAACGTGGACGGCGACCACGAATTTCACCTCGAGCACGTGTAACGGATCGAACGCGGGCGGCGCGGCCAGCAACATGGACGCCTGCGGCGAGTTTCGGATCTTAACGGGAACCACGGCCACCAGCGATCCGACGGGCACCGCCGTCGATTGCGCCTCAGTCTTTCTCGCAGTCGACGAGGCGGCCCCGCCGGCCGGCCCGCCCAGCGGAGGCCTGTCGCTCGTCGGAGTTGGAAGATGACAATTCTGGGGTAAACTGTTTTACGAAAGCCAGTGCGGTCCTGACGTCGCGAGACGGTAAGGGCCGGAACAGCCGAGAGGCTGATCGAGGGCTATGTGAGAAAAGAGCTTTTCAGGCTCGCCCGCACCGCCGGACTAGCCATTCTGCTCGCGGCGGCCGTCTCCGGCCAGGCCACGCTCGCGCCGCCTCCCAAATTCACCGGGCTCGATAACAACGGCAACCCGATCGTGGGAGGCTTGCTCTACTCCTACGTGGCGGGCACGACCACGCCGCTTGCCACCTACACCAGTTCGAGTGCCAGCGTGGCAAATTCAAATCCGGTCATCCTCGACGGAGCGGGCCGCGCCGATATCTGGCTCTCGTCAAGTTCGCTCTATAAGCTCGAGCTGCGAACCGCGCAGGGCGCCGTCGTCTGGACCGTCGATAACGTGTCCGGTTCGGGCGGCGGGGGTGGCGGCGGGACGCAGCCCTGGGTGATCTCGGGCAGCGACATCTACTACTCTGCCGGAAACGTCGGAGTGGGCGGAGCGCCCACCACCGGCCAAAAATTGCAGGTGACCGGAAACGAGATCGTCACGGGCTACCTGCGATTCCGGGACCAGGCGGCGACCGCGCATTATGTCGGATTCTCCGCGCCCAATTCCGCGACGGCCGACGTCACCTGGAAGTTGCCCTCCCAAAGCCAAGCAGGGTGCTGGACGGACGACGGCGCCGGAAACCTGTCGATTCAAACATGCGGCTCGGGCGGCGGCGGCACCGGCACGCCCTACACGACCACGGTCACCTCGGCTACGTCGCTCACCGTGTTGGCGCTTACGCACGGGCAGGGAACGCTGCCCGTAGCATATTGCTTCGACAGCGCCACGCCCAGGCTGGCCGTGCTGTGCTCTTACACGCGGAATACGTCAGGCGACCTCGTCTTCAGCTTCAATCCGCCGTTTACCGGACTGGTTCAGATCGAATCAAAAGGCACGGGCGGAGGAGGCTCGAGCATGTGGACGCTCGACGCGAACAACAACGTTTTCCTGTCCTCGACCAACTACGCGGTCAGCTCTCTCAAGCTCAAGAATCAAACGGCCGGCACGGGGGTTACGTCGCTCACCATCCAGGACGGCGCCAGCCAGTCCGGCAATTCCGTGGTCGACTTCCTCGATAACGCGGGCACCCGCACGGCCTACTTTGCGGGCGGCGGCCTCTATACGGTGAACGGCGGCTCCGTCAAGACGCTCACGCAGGCGCTGACTTACAACATGAGTTCGGATGCCTACATCCTGTGGTATAGCGGCGTGAATCTCGCCTCGTTCCCGGTGGCTGACACTCAATTGTTTCGCAGCGCCGCCAGCACGCTGCGGATCGGGGACAACATGGGCGGCAACGGCAACCTGATCGTCGGCAACCTCACCGTGAACGGCACGTGTACCGGTTGCGGATCAGGCGGCGGACTGCCGGTGGTCGATACGACGAGCGTGGTCAAGGGATCGACGGACGCCACCAAACTGTTGCGGTTTGAGGTAGACGGTTTCACCACGGCGACCACGCGGACGCTGACGCCGCAGGATGCCAGCTACACCATTGCGGGCACGGACATTGCGCAGACGTTTTCGCAGGTGCAAACGCACACTGCGAGCCTGGCCGGAGACGCCGTGGCCGACGTGGGCCAAGCGCTCGCCAGCAAGTATTTCCGCGACGGCAATTTTGGCCGCACGGTCGACGCCGCCTTTCTGCGGACGCAGCTCGGCACTCCAGATGCGCCCACGGATTTCTTTGACTGGACGATGGGTCAGGGGATCGGCGGGGTCCAGCACGTGGTGGGACTCCGGAATTCGAGCGGCCAGTACGTGCTCAACATCGATGACCGTCGAAACGCCGGTGACCCGACGCTATTCCAATTCCTCGGCCACATCCAGCCGCAGACCACGAATGCGTACGACATCGGATCGAGCGCGCTGCGGATCCGCAAGATTTATGCGACGGACCTGGACGTGACCGGGACGTGTAGCGGATGCGGCGCCGGCGGCGGCTTGCCGGTTCCGGATACAACAGACATCGTTCGCGGGAACCTGGATGCCACCAAACTCCTGCGATTCGAGGTGGACGGATTCAGCACCGCGACGGAGCGCACACTCACGCCACAGAACGCAAGCTACATCATCGCCGGGACGAACATCACCAACAGCTTCACCAGCCAGCAGAATTTCGGCGCGACCGCCAGCCTGGCCGGGGCGACGACCAACGATGTCGGCCTGAACAGCGGGGGCGCGGCATACTTCCGGAACGGCAACTTCGGCGGAACGGTGGATGCCGGGTTCCTACGAACCCAACTCGGCACGCCGGACGCCGTCAGCGATTTCTTCGACTGGACGATGGGACAAGGGATCGGCGGGGTAATTCACGTCGTCGGACTCCGGAATTCCTCCGGAACCTACGTGCTGCAGGTGGACGATCGGCTCTCCGGAGGCAATCCCACGCTCTTCAACTTCAACGGAAACGTGAACCCACAGGCCGCCAACGTGTACACTCTCGGTAGCTCGGCCTTCCGGTGGGGAAAGGCCTGGGTCCGGGAGCTGGACATTTCCCAGACCGTCACCGGGTCGCTCACGCCGTCGCTGAACGCGACCTACAGTCTCGGATCGAATCTGGGCGGCCGCTGGCTGAAGCTATGGACGCAGGACGCCGATTTTTCCGGAACGCTCGACGGCGGAACCTACCGCGTCGGAGGTACGACCGTCATCGATACGAGCCGCAACGCCACGTTCGTCAACGTCGTAGCGAGCGGCGGGGCCTTCAACTCCACCGTGACGGGCCTCACCACCGCCTACACCGCCAACGGCGGCGCATTCATCGTCAACGGGCAAGGCGATATCTCCGCCGGCGGATCGATCAATATGGCCGGCGGCACGGGCCTGGCACCCTACCTCGTCAACGGCACTGCGGTGATCGATTCGAACCGGTACTTCCTGGGGCCACTCAACACCCCAGTGGGCGGCCTGGTATCGAACGTGTGGATCGGATCGACGGGCAATTTCTATACGCGCTCGACCGGAGCGAGCACGGGCATCGTCTGCGCCGGCGTCAGTGACGGATGGCTGGCGGTGACCTCGGACGACTTCGTCGTGGTCTGCCTCGGCGGGGCCCGCTTCCGGGCGGCTTTATCAGCTTTCTGAAGGAGGAAGAGAAACGGATGAAATGCGCAATCGTGATTCTGGCTCTGGTGGCCCTGCCAATGCTCGCAGAGGATGACAACAGCACCGGAACGTTTAAGCCCAAGTCTCCGCCAGACCCGCAGATCAGTATCGCGGCCAAGTACGCCTACGAGAAGGCCGCCGGGGCGTACCAGCGCGCGGACGCGACCTTTCGCGAGTGGCTGAGCGAACCCATGCGGAAGCTGGTCGACGACCGGGCCCAGGCCTACCAGGCGCTCCAAGCTGCTGGTGCCCAGATGCAAAAGGAATGCGGGGACAGGTTCAACGTGCAACAGAACGAAAAGGGCGAATACATCTGCGTCCTCAAGCCCGCAGCCGTACCGCTTGAAGGCAAGCCAGCAAATTGAGACCAGATCCATGAAGGTTCTTGCCAGCTTCGTGTTCTGTGCGGCCGCGCTCATCGCGCAGACGCGCAGCGTCTCAGACGCCTCGGCGCTCGGAGCGGTGGATGCATCGGCCGCCATCAGCACTAGGCCGACCAAGGTGGGGACCGCCCTGCCTGGCACCTGCGGCGTGGGAGAACTGTTCTTCAAGTCCGACGCCACCGCCGGGCAGAACCTCTACGAATGCGCCACGGCGAACGTGTGGACGCAGCAACTGAATAGCGGCGCTGGGGGCGCGTCGGCGGCCCTCGATAATCTGGCGACGACCTCGGTCAACGCAGCGCTGTTGTTTCAGTCCGGCATCGATATCGGCAGCACGCTCAAGCCGGTCCGCAACCTATACCTCTACGGGACCGGAATATACGGAACGACCTACATCGGACTGACCGGCACGCCGACTGGCACGCGGGCGCTTACGCTGCCCGACGCCACCGACACGCTCGTGGCGCGGAATACCACCGACACGCTCACCAACAAGACCCTCATCGCTCCGGTGATCGGGTCGATTGTCAACACCGGGACTCTCACGCTGCCGAGCACGACCGACACACTGGTCGGCCGCGCGACCACCGATACACTGACCAACAAGACGTTCGACACGGCGGGCGCCGGCAACAGCTTTCTGGTAAACGGCGTGGCAGTGACGGCCAACACAGGCACAGGCGCGATCGCGCGCGCGGTCTCGCCGAGTTTCACGACACCGACGCTCGGAGCGGCCACGGCGACCACAGTCAATAAAGTCACGATCACCGCTCCGGCCACCGCGGCGACGCTCACCATTGCAGACGGCAAGACCTTCACGGCTTCAAACACGGTGACCTTGTCGGGCACGGACGGATCGACCGTCGTCTTCGGCACCGGCGGCACCATCGCCTACGTCGCCAACAATCTGAGCGTGTTCGCTACGACGACCTCGGCCCAGCTCGCCGGCGTTCTGAGCGATGAGAGCGGATCCGGGCCGGCTCTGTTTCAGACCAGTCCGACGATCATAACGCCGAGCCTAAGCGCTCCGACGATCACCGGACCGACGATCGCCAACCAGGCTGAGGGCACCTGCGACAGCTCGGCCCGCGGCAAATATACGGTGGTCCAAGGAGGCGCTGGCGTCGCCGACACGCTCCGGATCTGCCTCAAAGATTCGGCCGATACCTACGCCTGGAGGCCGCTGCTATGAAACGTGGCATGCAACGATTTTGGTTGACGCTGGCACTTGGAGTTCCGGCGCTCGCCCAGCCGCCGATCCGGTACCTCGAAGGCGCCGGAGCTCCTCCTGCGACCGCCTGCGACAGCACCGGAGAACGCGGGGCGATCTACCTGCGCTACGACAACCCGGCCACGAACCCGAGCCAGGTGTATGTGTGCACGCAAACCGGAGCGAGTTCCTACGCCTGGCAATTCATCTCGCACAAGATCGGCTCGTCGAATCCAGCCAAATGTGACCTCGGCGAGGTATTTTTCAACACGGCCGGAAGTGCCGGCCAGAACTGGTACGGATGCACGGCGGCCGATACCTGGACGCTGATGAGCGGGGGAGGCGGCGGGTCGGGCAATCCGGCCGGGTACACCACGGTCCCCTACAGCGCCACACCGACCTTCACCGCGGCGTCCAATACAGCGACGTCCTTCCTGATCACACTGACCGGTAACGTCACCTCAAGTACGCTGGCCGGCGCTTCCACGGGCCAGTTACTGACCTTCAATGTCTGCGAAGACGCCACCGGCGGACGCACCTTTGTCTGGCCGACGACCATCCCGAATCACGGCGACATCGACACGACAGCGAACGCCTGCTCGCATCAGACCTTTGTCTGGGACGGAACGAACGCGCAGGTGCTCGGCAACCTGGTCGTGACCGGGGTGAATGGCGGGTCCGTGGATCTGCCAGGGGCGAACAGCGGATCCCTCAAGATCAAGCCGGCCGCCAATGCCGGCAGCAATAGCGTTCTCACTCTGCCTGGCGGCACCACGGACTTCTCGGCCACCGGCGGCACCTCACAGGTGGTGAAGCAAACCTCGCCGGGCAGCCCCTTTACGGTCGGGACAATGGGGTGCGCGGATTTAAGCGACGCCTCAAGCGGCTGCTCCGCGCCGGCGGGGTCCGGATCCGGTTCGGTTCCCTACGGGCTCTCGGTCATCCACATCGGCTACGCATCCGCCGTCGCCGATATCGCGAGCACGGCGAACGGAGCATGCACAGCCGTCGACGTTGCGGTCAAGGATGCATTTCCAGGCGACCGCGTGTACGTGAACGGGGCGGCACTGGCGGATGGCGTCTTTCCCGAAGCCAAGGTCACGGCCTACGGAAACGCCCGCCTACAGGTCTGCAATCTCACCGGCACCGCGAACGATCCGCCGAGCACGACCTACAACTTTACCCTAGTGAGGCCATCATGAAACCACTGGCGACGCTTCTGGTCCTGGCTGCTGTGACTTTCGCGCAGAGCCTGTATATCAGCTATCCGGTCAACAATGCCACCACGACCGGAACGACCATCAATCGGCTCTTCAAGCTGGACAGTTCCGGCAATGCCGTCATCATGTCGGCGGGCGACACAGCCGGATTCAAGGGGGTGATCATCGGCGGCCAACCTGGCGTCGGACCGAACACCCAGTCTCTGGCCGCATCGGTTGGCGTGGTGCCGCTCGACATGGACGGAACCGCCACCGCGCAGCATTACGTCCAGATTTCAGGCACGGCCGCCGGCAAGGGCCACGATACGGGTTCGACCGCCTATCCCACGAGCGGCGGCGACGTGGTGGGCCAGGTTGTAGGTCCCTGCTCGGGCACGTGCACGGCATACGTGCTGCTGGCTCCGGAGAATCCAGCAACCAGCGGCGGCGGTTTCGATCCTCTCGACATGACCAAGTACACCCACGTCTACTCCGACGGCGTGAAGACCGACTTCTATCCGGTGGGATGGAGTGTATTCCAGCAGGACGGCGCAACAGTATGCGGCGGAGGTGGGGGTGTGACAAGCGCTGGAGAAGCTACCGGGATATCGTACGACACAGGGGCCACTAGCGGTAACTACTGCACGATTTTCAAAGCAGCGAGGGATGGAGCGGCAGGAACAGCATTCTCTGATTTCGTGTCCGCGGCAAACTTCCACGCTTTCGACTTTCGCACACGCCTCAACTTACCCTCCATCGTGAGTGTCAAGGGTTACTGGGGTGTATTCGCTTCCGTCACAGCCGCTGATCCGACCGATGGAGTTTTTCTCGAGTTCGACCCAAACGGAGGGTGGACGAACGCTGGTAACTGGCAGTGCACCGTTCGCAACGGCGGGACATCGACCCGAACCGACACAGGCGTTGCGGCCACCA
>Ga0070741_10002065_pt1 | contig 56098 bp, 51 predicted proteins | sample Coa_R1_4_FD_66440 | JGI IMG/M metagenome (GOLD analysis project Ga0070741, IMG submission 66440) | Surface soil microbial communities from Centralia Pennsylvania, which are recovering from an underground coalmine fire - Coalmine... | ecosystem: Environmental > Terrestrial > Soil > Unclassified ... | reverse complement strand
TCCGCTAGCTCCTGCAAACTTGAAACCTGGAGGTCAGGCTTTTGGGAAGCTGGTCTGACTGCGCCCACGCCGGGGTTGCGCGAGGGACGGTTCACCCAGACGCTCGCTATGCCAAGTGACTTCGCAGGGACAACGTCGTGGTAAACGCTTTGTCCGGCATGCAGCCATTGATTTCGAGGCAGGCCGATCTTCTTCTCTGCGAGGTTGAAGATTTCGAGAGATGGCTTGTAGGCGCGGGCTTGCGCGGCGGTGATCACATGGTCGAACACGACTCCGAGTCGTGGCGCGGTGGCGGCGAACAGGTCGTCGTCGATATTGGAGATGATGCCGAGGTTGAATTTTTCTTTCAGTCGATGAAGGGCAGCGACCGTATCCGGAAAAGGCTTCCAGTTCGGGAGCGATTCAGGCAAAGACTGCTGTTCCTTTTCTGAAGGCGCAAATCCCAGGCGGGTGCCAAATCCGCGCACGACCGCGCGAAGGATTTCTTTGTACGGGCGATATGCTCCCGATTCTTCTTCAGCTTCGATCTCGCCGTATAGGCGCAGGATTTCAGCGTCGCTCAATTCCGCGCCATGGGCGGAGAGGATGGGTCGGATGGCGTCGAGTAGTCCGGGCTCCCAGGCGATGAGCGTACCGTAGCAATCGAAGGTGATGACCCGCACGGATGAGAAGTCGAGCATTCATGCTAGATTCGGCAGCCGCGTCGAGAGTCGCAGAAATTGCGAGCTAAAGCCAGGTCATCTCTTGACCGTCAACGGTGCGCTCAGCTTGAAGGCGACGGCTGATTCCGCGGGAAGCACGATTTCTTTGTTCCCGGTATAAGCTGATCCGGCTGCGCCCGCGCCACCGCCGGCAGCAGCACCGATTGCTGCGCCTTTACCCCCACCGGCAATGCCGCCGATGATTGCGCCGAGACCAGCGCCACCGCCGGTGATTATGCCCGTACGCTTGCCTTTGCCTTTCAGGGTCTGGCTGAAAGTGGAGGTCTGCACCGGAAGTTGCACTCCATGGACGGTGATCGAATTCAGCGTCAACTGAAGCAGCGCGCCACCGGCGAAATGGCCCATTCCCTTGGCATCGACCACAACTCCCTGGACTCGCGATCCGGCTGGAATCACGGTCTCACCGTTAACAGTTACCGGATCCACGAGGCTTCCTCCGAAAGTTTGGCCCTGCTGACTGACCTTTGAGCCGACCTCATCGGCGAGACGGATGGTGATGGTCTTTCCCGCCGGAATGGTTACACTGACCGGCCGGGGTGGGAGCGCTGGCTGAGAATTCGCCTGCTGCGACGAATTTTGGTCCGGCGATGCGGAGTTTCCAGCTGCCTGGGAATTATCGGCCGGAGCCGCGGAATTCGCGTCTTGCGATTGGTTAGGCTGACTTGGTTTGTTACACGCGACACTGAGCACAAGCAGAAAAGCCACAATCCACGTACACATGCGCACGCCCATAGATACCCCCATTGAGAATGTCTTACCAGAATCGTGAGTCAGTCAGCAACTCACAAGTGCAAGGTTATCTTTGTAGTTTATTCTGCGCCGTCGAGCAGCGGCAACGCGGGTTCCATGATTGCGCTCTCCGCGCTGGAATTGCCGTTTGCCGAAGCGGGCACGCTGACCGCGATCTCTATGGCCGAAGCGGCAGCCGCAGCCACTGCCTCTTTTTTCTTGAGGAACTTCATTGTATTCAGCAGAGTACGGCCCAGCGAGGCATTGTAGCTGGTCCAACTGGAATCATTTTCTGATTCACGTTCGAAATGCGCGCGCATGCTTTCCATTTTGGAGTCAAGATCGTCGAGGTAATGGAGCATCAGCGCTTCCGGGAACATGGGGAGTTTCGGAGAGCCGAATTCATACTCGCCGTGGTGGCTAATGACCAGGTGCTCGAGAAGAGTTTTGAGTTCATCAGGAAAATGGGGGATCTGCGAAATTTTGGCCTGCAGCATTTCGAGCTCGATGATCATGTGCCCGAGCAACTGTCCGCGGCTGGTGTAGGAAAAAGAACGCGAATAGGAGAGCTCGTGAATTTTCCCGATATCATGCAGGAACGCGCCGGTGAGCAGAAGATCGCGGTTGATTTGCGGATAGTTGCGACTGATCAGATCGCAGGAACGGCAGAGCGAAACCACGTGGTCGAGCAATCCGCCGATGTAAGCATGGTGCAGACTCTTGGCGGCAGGCGCGTTGCGGTAAGCTTCGGCAATCTCTTTGTCGTCCATGAATGCGCGCACAACCGCCTGCAGGTACGGGTCCTGGAATGAATCAACGAAGGCTGCAAGAGTGCTCCAGAGTTCATCCACGTTCTTTGTGGTTTTGGGAAGGTAGTCGGCAAAGTCGACTTCGGAATCGCCCAGCTTGCGAAGTTTGTGGATGGTGAGCTGAAAGCGGTTCTTGTACTTGTTCAGCAGGCCTTTGACTTTGAGGAAATCGTCCTGCTCGAAGGCGTCGATGGCGTCATCGACGTTGTCCCACATTTTTGCTTCGATTTGCCCGCAGCGATCAGCTAACGTGAGCGCCAGATATGGCTCGCCGGATTTTTTCGGCTTTACCTGCTTAGTGGTGACGACGAAACTGGAGACGATGACTTTGTTTTCGAAGCGCGCGCAATCCGAGAGGAAGAAATCTTTCATAACCGTGTCCCGAGGCCACAACTCTGGGCCAGGTGGCGCCTTACGGGCTGCCGCAAGCTTACCTTAAAACACTCCCAATTTCTTTTTCTTTTTCAATGCCTTGGCGCTGGATTCTTTGGCGGCGGTGGTTACAATCGGCTGGGTCTGATTCGGGCTGGCGCCAGTATCCACATAGCCCGCTTTTGTCCAGATGTAAGCCTCTTCGCGGAGCTTCTTCAGGTATTCGCGCAGTGCGGGCTGCAATTTCTGCATGTAAACCGCTTCCTGAATGCGCGGCTCAATTTCACTGAAGGACGGAATGCCGGCGCTCTGGTGATCGGTGACCTTCAGAATCACGAAGCCCTGCTTGGTGCGGACGACATCAGAGACATCGCCTTTTTTCATGTTGAAGGTGAGGTCTTCCAATTGTTTGGCAAGCTTGCCACGCTCGAAGAATCCAAGGTCTCCGCCCTGCGCCGCAGACGGGCCGTCGGAATTCTTTTTCGCGATTTCGTCGAAGTCTCCTCCAGCTTTGATCTGCTTCAGCAGGTCTTCGGCTTTTGCTTTGGCTGCCTCAATTTTCTGTTGATCATCGCCCGCCTGCTCGGTTGAGACGAGAATTTCGCTGAGCTTCACCGCTTCCGGCCGGGAAAGACTCGCCTTGTTGTCATCGTAGAATTTCTGCTCGTCTTCCTTCGAAACATTCACCCGTGAGCCGACCTCCCGCTGAATTACCTGCTGGGTGATGATTTCGGTTTTCATGTTCTGCTTGAAATCTTCAAACGAAACACCCTGGGCTGAGGCAGCCTTCTCGAGATCTTCCATGCTGTCAAGCTTCATTTGCTTGCGCATTTCGTCCAGCCGTTTCACCAGTTCGGTATCCGCATTGATGTCCAGGTCTTTGCCTTTTTCGAGCAGAAGTTCGCGGTCAATCAACCCGCGAAGAACGTCTTTCTGCTGATCAGCCGCGGCCTGCTCACCCAGCGATGAGTTCTGTTGCTGTGCTTCTTCCTTGAGTTGCTGCTGCTCGCGCTCATAGTCGGTGCGAGTAATAATCTGGTTGTTAACGCGCGCGATGATCTCTTCGACGACGGTATCGGCGGAAAGAAACGCCGGCGCGAGCATAGCCAGCACAAGAACAAAACGGAGACACACTCGAGACATATTGGACATCCAACAAGAAACAGGATTGGCGCGTTTAGGCCTATTCAGATTGTAACTCCCTGACCTGCTGTATGGGTGCGGCTTTCGGCGCCTGAGAAGATAGGAATGAAGGCACCGTAGCGCGGGTTGCCTTGCATCCTATAATGCACATTGCATTCAGGAAGGCGGGGATTGAGGGCAACTTCTTTTGCCACGGATCTACACGGATTTTCACGGATACTCTTAATTCTGGTTCTTTGTCCGTGTTGATCCGCGTAAATCCGTGGCGCGTTTCGAAGCGAGGAAGCTGGCGCAGATGAACTCTTCGGGAAAAAACCGTTGGATCGGGCTGCTGCTGGTAGTCGCGGCTCCGGCGTTGGTATTTGGGGCGAAGGAATTCTCCATGCCCAAGGTGCAACCAGCTTTCAGCTATCCCGCCCACGATCACCATGCGAATGAGAGTGTGACGGTTGCGCTCGATCCCTACGACACAGCCACCAAGGCGAACATTTTTGTGGTGAACTACCGCGAACATGAATTGCTGCCGGTACTGCTGATCATCACAAACGATTCGGATGAGCCGATTCAGCTTGCGGATATGAAGGCAGAGCTGGTTACTGCCGATCACGCAAAGCTGACGCCTGATAACGAGGACGACATCCTGCGGCGAATCTCACACCCCAATGCTTCGGGCACTCACTATCCGGTCCCATTCCCAACCAAGAAAGTAAAAGGGGGGCTGAGCTCGAAGGAGAGGGACGAAATCGATAACGCCCAGTTCAAAGCAAAAGCGGTCGAGCCGCGCAGTTCGCAGGCGGGATTTTTGTTTTTTGATGTTTCCGATACTCCGAATGCGCTGCCGGGAGCTCGTTTCTATTTGACCGGAGTGAGAAATGCGTCAGGAAACGATCTGATGTATTTCGAAGTGCCAGTGGATAAATACCTGGACAGTCAAAGGCCGCATTGAGAATACTAAGCCAAAGCGGTGAGAGATGAAGTGGCGGTCACTTGAGGAGGCAGCGACGCAGGAAATCCGTTCGCTGCGTGAGATCTATTCCGAACGTCAGAAACTGATTGAGCAATATGTTCCGGAGGAGATTCGTGCAGTCCACAGGCGGGCGATAGAAGAATTGCGAACCTCGGGAATCGTCGACCGTACGTTGAAGCAAGGCGACCAAGCTCCTGCTTTTGAGCTTCCGAACCAGAACGGAGAATTGATTAAATCCTCCGAACTGCTTCGGCAGGGTCCTTTGGTCATAGTTTTTTTCCGTGGACGCTGGTGTCCTTTCTGCGTCGGACAAATGGAGGCGATGAATGCGATTTATCCTGACATTCAGAGGGCTGGGGCCTCTTTTGTCGCAATTTCTCCACAAACCGTCCACCAGTCGTATCTGATGGCAGACCAGCATCATCTGGTATTTCCACTGCTTAGCGACGCCGGAAATGAAATGGCTGGTGGGTTCGGGCTCAGTTATGAAATTCCGGAATATCAGACGGCGATCTACCAACGAGCGTTTGTAAATTTGCCGCACATAAATGGAAATCCAGAGTGGAAACTGCCTATTCCGGCGACGTATGTAGTTGACCGAACCGGAAACATCCGCTATGTCAATGCCAACCCGGATTATACGGACCGTCCCGAACCGCACGACCTGTTGGAACTTTTTCCACAGCTTTTCTCCTAACCGGATGTTCATCCGTCACACGCGTCCTGTTCAGATGTCCTAAACAGGGAAAGCCGATATTCCTAAAATTCCCAAACAGGGATGTTCTTCCTTGTTTGAAACTGCTTTTGACTCAGGCCCTTCAACCCGGGAGGAAATCTCAAGTTTGAGTTTGAGGTCTCTCGAAAATGACTGCCGTTATGGCACCTACGTTTCTGCCTCCAGTCTCCAGGCCACAAGAAAATCTTGCGCTGCTGAACCTGCTGATTGTTGATGACGAGCGGGCGGTGCGCGACGCCTCCCGCGAAGCCGCACTGACGCTGGGATACAGGGCCAGCGCTTGTGATTCGGCAGAGCAAGCGCTGCGGGTCCTCGAATCGCAAAACATTGATGTGGTGCTGCTCGACCTTAAGCTGCCGGGGACCGGCGGGGCGGAGACTTTGCGGCAGATCAAGCGCCGCCGGCCGGAGATTGAGGTGATCGTGGTGACGGGCCACGGAACGGTGGAGTCGGCAGTTCAGGCGATGAAGGCCGGAGCTTACGACTACGTCACCAAGCCGTTCAGCCTGGAAGAATTGAAACTGCTGCTCGAGCGGGTGGCCGCGCACCTGAAGCTGAAGACTGAAAATCGGATGCTGCGGGAAAAGATCAAGTCCAAGCACGGGTTTGGCAGCATCATCGGGCGGGCGCCAGAGATGGATAGGCTGTACCGGATTATTGCCAAGGCTGCACACAGCGCGCATCCGGTGTTGATCCTCGGAGAGAGTGGAACCGGGAAGGAAATGGTGGCGCGCGCGATCCACTATTCAGGCCCATATCGCGACAAGCCCTTTATTCCCGTGGATTGCGGTTCGCTGGTACCAACGCTCATTGAGAGCGAACTGTTCGGGTACGTAAAGGGTGCGTTCACGGGCGCAATGCAGTCGAAGGAAGGCCTTTTGGCAATTGCGGAAGGAGGGACCATTTTTCTGGATGAGGTCGGTGAATTGCCGGTTGATTTGCAGGCAAAGATGCTGCGTGCCCTGCAAGAGAAGGAGATCAGGCCAGTCGGAAGCACGAAAACGGTACCGATCAATGTGCGCGTACTCGCGGCGACCAATCGCGATCTGGAGAGTGCCGTTGCGCAGGGCTCATTTCGGCGTGACCTGTTCTTCCGACTGAATGTTCTTACCCTGCGGATTCCGCCCCTGCGGGAAAGGCGGCAGGACATACCACTGCTGGCCGGGCACATTCTGGAACGGCTGTCGCAGACTTCCGGCAGAACCCATGAGTTGAGCGACGACTCGATGCGCGCGCTACTGGCATACGATTGGCCCGGAAATGTGCGCGAACTGGAAAACTGCATGGAGCGTTGCTGCGCACTTACTTCGGGTGCGGTAATACACCTGGCAGACCTGCCAAGCTCGCTTACCGGTGCGCCGACGAGATTGATGCCGGAGATAAAAGAGAGCAAAGTGATTCCTTTGGCCGACCTGGAGAAGCAGACGATTCTGAGCACGATTGCGCAGCTTAACGGCGACAAGCTGATGGCGGCGAAAATGTTGGGGATCGGCAAGACGACGTTGTATCGCAAGCTGAAGGAGTACGGGGTGGACTTGTGACCGGAGCGGGAATGCTTTCCCGAAATGGTGAAGGTAGCCGCGCCGCCTTCGCTTTTGTCCTTTGTTTTGTGATGCGGTATTTGGCCTGATACGTGCGATAGCGCTTTGCATGATTCTCATCATCTGGAACGCCAGCAAGGCCGCAGAATGCGCCCGCACGATCGAACATGCAATGCAGGAACCTGTGCAGGTGGTGTCGAGCCTGCATGAAGGTGGGGAGTGTCTGCGGACGCGTGAATATTCGGCCGTAGTTGTCGACCAGTGGATCACGGAAGCGGAGCCGGAGCCGAGCAGCGTCATTTTCGATAATTTGGGGATGGCGATACCGGTATTCGTCAATTTCGGGATCAGCGGCGTGGACCGAATTCTTCGCGAGGTGCGGTCAGCTTTGTCGCGACGAGGACTGGAGAGTGTGCTGGCACGTCACAGCGCGCGTCAGGCTCTGCGGGAGGAACTGAAGGACGATGTAACCGCACTCCTGCTTTCGTGTGGAGTGGCACTAGGTGAGGTGGGAATAAACGACGCCGCCAGAGCTCGGCTGGAGAAGATCGAGGCAATAGCCAAGCACATGAAAGAGAAACTGGCGGTTTCGAATGAGGAAAAGGCTGCGGCGGCGGGAGCGTAATGCTCCGCGTCCTTCGCGGATTTGAGGTGCCTTGCGATGAAAGCTCTACTACGGTGGAAGCTCTACGCAATCAAAAGGCCTCACCGCAAAGTACCCAAAGCCCACGCAAAGGTCGCAAAGGAGAGGCGTGCAAAGAGATTCAACTGGCTTGTGCTGCGGCAGCGGATGTCTCTTGTTCCTCCTGCAGCATGAAATCCAGCATCTCCTGAGGCACTGGAGCGTTCCACACGGGAGCGAATGATTGCCGGTGCAATGGCGAAGGGCCATGTTCGCGCAAGGCGGCCAGGTGCTTTGGGGTGCTGTAGCCCTTGTTCGACTTCAGCCCGTAAATCGGGAACACCGGATCCCATTCGGCGATCATCTTGTCACGATGAACTTTGGCAATAATCGAGGCGGCGGCGATCGAGGCTGAAAGCGCGTCGCCGTGAATAATCTTTTGCTGAGGAACCTCGTAGTCCAGCCGCATCGCGTCGATCAGCAGATAGTCGGCTGCCGGACTTAGTTGCGCGACGGCCTCGTGCATGGCCAGCCGCGACGCGTGATAGATGTTGATCTGGTCGATACGAGCGGCGTCGACGGCGGCGATGGCCCATGCGACTGCATGCTCGCGAATGCGCTCGGCCAGAACCTCGCGGCGTTCTGCTTCGAGCAGCTTGGAGTCGCGCAAGCCGCGAATTCGGTAACAAGGATCGAGAACGACCGCAGCAGCTACGACTGGACCAAACAGCGATCCGCGGCCGACTTCATCGACTCCCGCCACGAGTTTTGCGCCCGTGGCCCACGCGACCCTTTCATATTTCAAAGTGCAGCGCAGGCGCTTGAGCAGCCGCAGCTTTAGCGCAGAAGGCGAAAGCGTCTTTCCGTTGCGGGACTTCGTAGCAGCGGGCATTGGAAGGGAGAACTGCTGTAGAGATGTTTACGCGGATTCGCCTGTGCAAGCAAGCGGAAATCGGGGTCGTGTCTTAAAGAGCGTGTTGTTGCAATTCAGGTGATCGGAATCTCGATTGTGTGAGGATGGTGCGGGTGCTTATGTCGGAGCATATTGCGGCCAATGGCCTGAACGGATTCGGCGAGACCAAATGGAAGCTCTTTTGGAACAAATAGCCAATATTGGAGTTCGCAGCCTTGAATACATCTGAATCCGAAACTTTTAGCTCGAACAAGACCATCGAGATCAGGGAATGGCGGTTGGCCAGCGGTAAACGCAATGGCTTTCATGGCGCGACAATCTTACGCTTGTCCAAGTAGCTCGGCAATCCTCCAAATGTGATCGACTAACCCACTTCCATAGCGGGAGTACTTTTTAAGACAGTACCGAAATCTGGCGTCTAACCATGCGCGTGGGGGCTCTGGGCGGGATTGGCGTGCCGGGGCGCGGCGTGCTCTTTGGTGACGCGGAACTCAAAGTCGACCGGCTGTTGTTTGGGCGGGTAGCAGGCCGCATTGTCGCAGGCCTGATATTTCAAATACCCGTGCACTGCATATTTCTGCGGCAGCACGCTTTTGAGCGGCCGTACTGAAATCTGAACCGCAAAGTCGCCCGTGTAAACGTTGAGCTTGTCGTTGGGAGCGAAGGGAAAGCTGCGGTCCACGCCGGCTGGGTAAGATATTTTCCCGATGATGATGTCGGTTGGCGCGGTCAGCTTGAGTTCGGTTTTCTTAAGGTACTCCTGTCTGGGCCGATTGGAGTTGATGTGAAAACCGCGGGCCACGCGAAATTGCAACTCGATGTCGGTGGGTTTGCCTCGCTCGATTGGGTCGATCACCGGCGCCAACATGCTGACGTAGTGCTTGCTGCGGCCCAGTTCCTGCGCCGGCGAAAGGCATGTTGCGCAAATACTGACCAAAGTTGCGCAAGCATAAATCAGGGCCCGCCTCACTTCGCCGCCACCTGCTGTCCGAGTGCTTTTTGAATATTGGTTTCGATCTCGGACTTGCTCACCAGTCCAAAGACGTGGTCGAGAATCTTGCCATCACGACTGATGTAGAACGTCGAGGGCAGATATTCGATCCCGCCATATTGCGCGCCGACTTCTTCTTTGCCGATCAGCACGGGATAGTTGACGCCAAGTTTTTTGGCGAATGAAGAAATCTCTGACGGGCTGGCGTCGTCCATTGCGACGCCCACGACCTGCAGACCTTGCGATGCGTACTTGTTCTGCAAGTCAACGAACCAGGGCATTTCAACCTTGCAGGGCTCGCACCAGGTGGCCCAAAAATTCAGCAGCACGGCTTTGCCACGAAGATCTGACAACTTCATGGTCTTGCCGTCGAGCGTGGTCAAGGTAAAATCCGGGGCGGGTTGACCGGAGAGTTGGCCGGCTGGGACCCGTATCGGCGCACGACGGGCGCGCTGGATCCCAAAGACCAGCATGACGGAAATCACCATGGCAATGACGATCAGGATGACAGGATCGCGACGGCCGGAGCGCTTCGGCGGCCCAGGACTGGTCGGCTCAGGGGCGATAGCGCCAGAATTCTCGGAGGGCGGTAACGGATTTTCAGGTGTACTCACAAATTCCTCACAAAGTAAAGCGGTTCAAAAACGATAGATAGTGCGACAGCAGAGTGAATCTGCCGAAGACCAATAGAACTCCCAGCGCGATGAGCAGGCCTCCGCTGGCAACTTCGATGGCGTGCATATGACGGCGAAAGCGGCCATAAAAATTCAAAAAACGTTCGATGCCCAGAGAGGTAAGTAGAAATGGTACTGCTAAACCAAGCGAATAAATGGTGAGCAGGAAGATTCCTTTGCTGACTGAATTCTGGGCCGCGGCCAAATAAAGTATGGCAGAAAGAATTGGGCCGACACAGGGAGTCCAACCGAAGGCAAACGCAAATCCAATGACGAATGCCCCCCAAGCGGTGCTGCCGCCCTTCACGTTATGCAGACGCGCGTCGGAATAAAGCAGTTTGATTTTGTAGATGCCAGTGAGGTGCAGGCCGAAAATTATGATGAGCACGCCGGCAACTTGCGCGAGGACCGATTTGTATCGGTATGCAACCTGACCTACTTCGGTTGCGAGGGCGCCCAGAATCACAAACACGATGCTGAAGCCGATCACGAAGGCGATCGAATTCAGCATGACTTTGCCAAACAGCGCCGTCTGCTGCTCTTTCAGTTCCTCGACACCGACTCCTGAAATCAGGGACACGTAGCCTGGCACCAGCGGCAACACGCATGGCGACAGGAATGAAACCAAACCTGCGACAAATGCAGCAATTGGAGTCGGATTGGCCATCTGGAAATATTGTACCTTTTGCGTGTCTCTGCGTTGTCAGATATGAACACCGGGCGGACAGTGGTCGAGTGGGCGGTGGCTGGAAGAGCAGTGGTCAGTTTTCAGTGGTCAGTGGCAAGTGACGAGTGGTTAGTGATCAGTGCCGGTGATTCCTGATTCGAGACTGGTAACTACCTATCTCGAACTTAGCGCTTTTCAATAACGACATCTGGCTCTCTCAAATCACAGTTGCTCTTACTCTGAATACTCAATCACTGACCACTAGCCACTAATCACGGGTTTTTCGCCTTTGCTGTCGGGCCGACTTGCTTGGGTGCTTCGGCCACGATTTTTCGCAAGAGATCGATGGGCAGAGTAGCGGTAAGCACGGCTCGGTCATGCGAATGTTCGACCTTGAGGCTGTCGAGCGCTTTCTGCACGTCGGGATCGGGAGTCTGACCTCCGACAGAAATTTCGGCGGCGTGGAAAATCGCAAGAAAAGCATTCGCCTGCGATGCCAATTGCGCGGCTTGCTGCTCGTCATGAGTAAAGGCCTCGGCTCGGAAGTGCACAGCGCGCAGGTAGCGGACAGAGGCAACGACCGTGGCTGGGGCCGTGAGTGGGAACGCAATATCGGCTGGGCCGGTTGAGCTTTGCGGATTGATGCGGGCGATGCCCCATCCCAAAGACGCAATGGGCACATGCTTGTAATACTGCCGCAATAACGATGGGCCGCCGAAGGGCGACGCCAGTTTTCGCGATCGCGTGATGACGCCGCGAATCACGTTGGGATCAGGATGATTCGACGCTGCAACTGTGTCGGGACCCAGAATCGCAACTCGCAAGATTCGGTTCTGCAGAGGGATGTTGTAGATCTCGATGGACTGGTAGGAGTCGACAGAACTGGCGAGTGATTTGAGGTATGTGCGAAGTTTGTCGGCATCGATCTTGGCGACGAAGACTTCAGAGTATCGGGTCTCGCCTCCGGTCTGCGGGCTGGCGTAGTGAACGGCCAGCGCAGCCTCTTTTAGATCGTTTTCAAACTGGAAGCCGGTGGCCTGGATGAACTGCTCGTATTCGGGATCGTGCGCAACAGCGGGGAGATGATGGCCGATGTCGGCCAGGCGCATCCAGCTGAGATCGAGGTAAATGAAAGCATCGGCCCCGGGCAGCAGCCGCGCAGCCTCGGGAGGCGCATGCTTGCGAAGCTGGACGATGATCGTGATTGCGAGCGCAGCGATCAGGAACCCAAACAGTACGGGGAACGCGCGCTTAATCCGCATGGAGATGAGAGGGATGATATCAAAGTAGGTCGGATGGAAACATGATAGTTGGCGCTCTGGTCATAGCTGATTCAGACACGACCTCGCCACCTTCCGCGTTGACAGCACAGCACTTCCTAGTCTATCTTTAAGTCTTTAGCAGTTCTGCGGTTGCCCGCCCGGTAGCCCTGCGCCTTCGGCGCATGCAGTACGGAGTTCCCAAAGAGCTGATTTTCAATGGGATTCCGGTGGATACTCAGCGGTCTTCTTTTGGTTTTCATTTAGTCTTCATTTTTTTGGGAGCTAAGAATGTCTACGTATTTCCCCAAAGCGGGGGAAATTGTGCGCAAGTGGTACGTGGTGGATGCGTCGGGGCAGGCGCTCGGCCGCGTGGCGTCGCAAGTGGCCCGCATTCTGATGGGCAAAGAGAACCCGCGCTACACGCCGTTTCTGGACACGGGTGACCACGTGGTTGTGATCAACGCCGAGAAAGTCAAGATCACCGGCATGAAGTCCGAGCAGAAGGCGTATCACCGGTACACCGGCTACCCTGGCGGACTGCGCACAGAAGAGTACAAGAAACGTCTGGTGCGCAAGCCCGAGTGGATCATGGAAGATGCAGTGAAGCGCATGCTTCCGAAGACCAAGCTCGGCACGCACATGCTGAGCAAGCTGAAAGTTTACAAGGGTGACAAGCACCCGCACCAGGCGCAGAAGCCGGAAATGAAGGCGCTGGCGTAGCGAGCGCAGCTATTAGCTTTTAGCTCTTAGCTGGGTCGAAATTCGTGGTCGATCCTGCTGACCACCCCGGTGATTGAAAGTGACGTAAGGTTCCTCTCTCGCGCAAGCGCGAGTTCGGAATGACACAGTTTGATCTTGAGGAAAGGCACAGAGTTGGCCTTGGCACGATGAGGCTAAGAGCTAACAGCTAAGAGCTAATGGCTGAATTAATCCAATACTACGGAACGGGACGGCGCAAGACGGCCGTGGCCCGCGTCTTTTTGCGTCCGGGGAGTGGCGAGTTTAAGGTCAACGGACGGCCGATTGAGCAATATTTCGTGACCGACACCCAGCGCGTATCGGCGAAGCAGCCGCTGGTCTCGACCGAGTCGGCAGCGACGTTCAATGTGATCGCCAATGTTTCAGGCGGCGGCGTCAATGGACAAGCCGATGCCGTGAAGCTCGGCATTGCGCGCGCCTTGATGCAGTTCAATGCTGAGCTGCGCAAGAAGCTGAAATCCGAGGGACTGGTCAGCCGAGACTCACGCGGCAAAGAGCGCAAGAAGTATGGACAGAAGGGCGCGCGTAAGAGATTCCAGTTCAGCAAGCGGTAGTTTTGTGTCCAGTACGCGTCCGAGGTAAGGCCGAGGCTTCGTAGGGTTCCTCTCTCGCCCGTTTACAACGTGCGAGTTCGGAATGACAAGGGTTTGGTTGTTGTGTTTTAGCTGAAGGCTGAGTGCTGACGGCTGAATGCTTGGTTTCAATTCTTCCCGTGCTCCACAGGTACGGGGACGGGAAAGCAATCCCGAGTTCGCGGTCCGAACAGAGGATGCAGACTAAAAAGGAGGTTGTTTGGCTAATATCACCATGAAGGAGTTGCTCGAAGCGGGTGTTCACTTCGGGCATCAGACGAAGCGCTGGAACCCCAAGATGAAGGAGTTCATCTTCGGCGAGCGCAATGGCATTTACATAATCGATCTGCAAAAGACGCTCAAGATGTTCAAAGAGGCGTCGAAGTTTGTTGCCGACCTGACGGCCGAGGGCAAAACGATCCTCTTTGTCGGCACCAAGCGCCAGGCGCAGGACGCAATCGCCGAAGAGGCGGGGCGCGCCGGAAGTTTCTATATCAACCAGCGATGGCTGGGCGGACTGCTCACCAATTGGGTGACCGTGCAGAAGTCCGTGAAGCGGCTGAAAGAGCTCGACGAGATGGCTACGGATGGCCGCTACGAGCTGCTGCCGAAAAAAGAAGTCATCAAGCTCGAGCGCGAGCGCAAGCACCTGCAGGCGAACCTGGCGGGAATCAAGAACCTGAGCAAGCTGCCCGACGCGATTTTCGTCATTGATTCGAACAAAGAGCAGATCGCTGTGCGCGAGGCGCGGAAGCTGGGAATTCCAGTTGTTGCGGTGGTTGACACGAATTGCGATCCGACCGAAGTGGATTACGTGATCCCGGGCAACGATGACGCGTTGCGTGCGATTCGGCTGTTCGCATCGAAAATTGCCGACTCAGTTGTCGAAGGTTCGCAACTGCTGAACGACAAGCAGGTCGCCGATCTCGCTGCTGGCATGGGCGAAGCGCAGCAGGCGGAAGAGGCTGCCGTTACCGAGCCGGTCGAAGGTGCGGAAATTCCCACCGGCGCTGCTATGTCGGCTGACTTTGGAGAAGAGAGCGAAGAAGACATCAGCATGGAAGACGTGCTTGGGCCTGGGACGAAGAAGAAGGCCGCAACGGCTGAATCTCCGGCTGAGACTTCTGCAGAAGTTGAGCATCAAACGTATTAGAGCAGTCGGGCGTCGTGCGTCTTGAGTGGTGCGCAAGAGGAAAAGGCGTCAGGCGCCAGGCTTCAGGGAAAAGCAGATTCCTCACCGCTAAAGGGTTCGGAATGACAGGAATCTGAGGGTTGTATCAGGGCACGAGTTCACTCGTGCCGATCAGCAACGAAATCAGCGGGGCTTTAGCCCCTGAGGGATCCGGCCCGCGCGAGATCAAAACGGCGCGGGTCAAAATTTGTAGAGACGATTTATGAGCACAACTACCGTGAATATTTCCGCAGCACAAGTTAAAGAGCTCCGCGAGAAGACCGGGGCGCCCATGATGGATTGCAAGCAGGCCCTCACCGAAGCGAAAGGTGACTTCGAGCAGGCGGTTGTCGTTCTCCGCAAGAAAGGCGTCTCCGTCGCGGCGAAGAAGGCCGCTCGCGTGACCAGCGAAGGCTCCGTCGCCAGTTATATCCATGCCGGAGGCAAGATTGGCGTGATCGTCGAAATCAATTGCGAGAGCGATTTCGTGGCCCGCACTGACGACTTCAAAGAGCTGGTGCACGATATTGCCATGCACATCGCGGCCAGCGACCCGAAGTACGTCCGCAAGGAAGACGTAACCGAGGCGGACTTCGCCCGTGAGAAGGAGATCTATCTTTCCCAGGCGATGGCCAGCGGCAAGCCGCAGAATATCGCGGAGAAAATGGTCACCGGGAAGATGGAGAAGTTCTACGAGGACGTCTGCCTTTACGAGCAGCCCTTCATCAAGGACCAGACCATCTCGATCCGGCAATTGATCTCGACCAAGATTGGCAAGCTGGGCGAGAACATCTCCGTCCGGCGCTTCGCCCGGTTCAAAGTCGGCGATGCCGGCGAGACGATAGCCATCTCAAAGCCGGAACAAAAGGCTGAGTAAGCTAAAGGGCACCGAAAGGTGCCTTTTTTTTAGTCCTTACGATTTACACAATGTCAGCGAAGCGCATGCCGACGCCGGTGGAAATAGTCATCGCCGTTCTTGCAGTTCTGGTCCTTCTAGTCGTGGTCGTTATGCGAGTCAGATACTTTTTGCGGCCTATCCCGTGATATTGCTACAAGTGGGCTTTTTTGTTCCGCGACAAGGTAATATTTAGACAAGATGCCCGAACCAATTTTCAAACGCATTCTGCTCAAGCTTTCCGGTGAAGCTCTTGCTGCCAAGCAGGGCTTCGGAGTTGATCCCACGCGCATTCACGAGATTGCCGCCGAGTTGGCCGAGGTCCACTCTCTCGGAGTTCAGATCGCCATCGTCGTTGGTGGCGGAAATTTCTTTCGTGGTGTGGCGGAGCAGGCGCGCGAGATGGACCGCGTCTCGGCCGATCATATGGGCATGTTGGCAACCGTCATCAACGCTCTGGCTTTGCAGGACGCACTCGAAAAGCAAAACGTCTATACGCGCGTGCAATCGGCGATTGAGATGAACCAGGTGGCTGAGCCGTTCATTCGACGACGGGCTTTGCGCCATCTGGAAAAAAAACGTGTTGTAATTTTCGCCGGGGGAACCGGCAATCCTTATTTTTCGACCGATACAGCGGCTTCTCTTCGCGCCATGGAAATCAAAGCCGACGCGATCCTGAAGGCAACGAAAGTTGATGGCATTTACGACGCCGATCCGATGATCGTGAAAGACGCCACCAAATTCACGCAGATCACCTACATGGAAGTGCTCAAGCGTGGATTGAAAGTGATGGACTCGACCGCTATCTCGCTCTGCAAGGACAACAATCTTCCCATCATCATCTTCAACCTGAACCAGCACGGAAATATCGCGAAAGTTGTCACCGGCGAGAAGATTGGGTCGCTGGTGAGCGCGTAGAAACAAGCCGCATAGAAACAAGCCGTCAGCCATAAGTCGTCAGCCATCAGCTAAACCCGAATTGCTGCATTCCGAGCCGCTTCAGCGGAGGAATCTGGTGTTCCTCAAAAACAGCAGATTCCTCGCTTTTCGCTACGCTCTCGCTTCGGAATGACAGCGGGGTGGGTCTTGCTTTTGGTTTGGCTGAGTGCTTAGCGCTGAGTGCTGATTGCTGTCGTTGGGTTTTGCTTTTGGCTTTACTGATGGCTGACGGCTGATGGCTAATTCACCCAGCCCGACTTTGAGCCACCGTTCTTCTTATCGGCGTCGTCGGGCGGAATGTAGTTGCCGTGCTCGTCGAAGGTCACGGTGCGGTTATGGTCGCGCATGTAGACTTCGAATTTTCGCGCGGCGCGCCGGCGCTTCCAGCGGTAGTAAGAATTGCGAAGGCTGTAATATTTTTCCGAGATGCCGACTGTGCTCCTGCGCGTCAGGAACAGCGTGTACCACACATATCCCGCCCCGAGGCCCAGCAGCAATACGAAATCATAGAGAGCAAAGCCGTGAAGAAGTAAATATGCCGTTTCAATTCCGCCGATGCCTATGACCATCCACTTCACCGGAAATTGTATGGGGAGCGGGAAAAGCATGATCGGCGCGTTGCGATTGAACAGGTAGAAGACCATCAGAATGGCGTTCGCAGCCGCGCCGCACCCCGCCGCGCCGCCTTGAGCAAACGAACCGGCATGCAATCCCGAACCCAGAACGGAAAGACCGAACCCTGCCACTCCGGCGAGGATTGTGCTGCCGAAAAATAGCCCGTACAACCTCCCCGAACCAATACGCTCCTCGACCGCCCAACCCAGGAAGTAAATGCCGAGGACCGAAAGCAGGAAGTCGATAGGATCGACATAGACGAAGGCATAAGTTGCGAATTGCCAAATCCAGCCTCGATGAATGGCTGCAGGACTGAGAGCGCCAAGCGTTATTAGCTTTTCGCCAGCGCCATGTGCAAAGGCGAGGAGCAGGAGGGTGATTACGTAAATTGCGGCACTCGCCAGAATAAGTTGGCGTACCGCCCCGCGGAAGGGCGGGAATCCCATATCGAGATTGAGGTTGCGTGGCATTCCGTATCAGTCACTCGCACGGGCGAGACGCCCGTGCCCCAAAAGCTCAAGATAATCCTAGCAGCAGCTACCGCTCCGGAGCAGGCACGATGGGCGCACTCCGGTGCCCGGCTTTATCCACTGACTGCACGGCAAAAATCACATTGTCCTTAGAGACGGGTAGCGTTACTCGCGTGGCCTGGCTCAGTTGCGAATGCTCCCAATTAGGGGCAGCCGTTGCCCGCCACAGCACTACGTAGCTAACGGCCCGACCGTCGGCGGGCGGCTCCCAATGCAACGTCGAATCATTCGTAAGCTCCTTAGTTTCAAGCTTCACGTTTTGTGGCGCACCCGGAGCGGCTGCCAGGGACGCCAGCGTGGCCGCATTCACGCGTGCAACGTTCGCCACGTACTCGAAATCGACATGCTTCGGCAGATCGCCGTATTCGATTCCATCTTCGGTTCGAAGGTCCTGATGCTGACAGGTGAAATTCTCCTGATACTCCGTGAACCGCACTGCCGGATACCCTGCTTCGTTGAACGATATATGATCACCACCGCGAAGATAGCGATCCAGGCGAAACTCCAGCAGCGGCGAAACCTCCGTCTGGTAGGTTCGCGCGGCATCGACGATATAGCGTGCCAGTTCGCGGGAGGGCGAATCATTCTCGCCGCCGAGATTGCGAATCATCCGGATCTGCGCTTCAGTGGCATTCTCAGGAATGCTTCCGGAAAATACACGCACTACTTTCGGATTCTGCCTTGGGCTCTTGTCGCCGCCCACAATGTCGTTGTTTAGAGCGGCCTGGATGTCCCAGCCCTGGGACTTCGCAAACTCTGCGAAGTGCTTGCTGCCGTAAAGTCCCTGCTCTTCGCCTGCGACGGTCAGAAAAATAATCGTTCCGGGAAACTTCAACTTGCTCAGAACACGCGCGCACTCAAGGCTAACCGTGGTTCCGCTGGCGTCGTCATTGGCTCCGGGGGCTGGGTCGGTGACGTTCTCATTCGTACTATTGCGTGAATCGTAATGCCCGGTAACAAGGACGATTCGCTTAGCGTCTTCGGGATTAGTTCCCCTTAGAACAGCATAGACATTTGTAAGCTGTGTGGGCGCAGCTACGCGCGGGCTGACCGGCTGAATAAATTGATCAATCTTTACCTCGAGGCAGCCGCCACAATCTTTTGAGTAGCGCTCGAATTCGCTCTTGATCCATTCGCGCGCAGCGCCGATGCCATGGCCGGCGGAGATCGATGAGGCATCCTGGGCTGAGAGCGTGCTGCGGTTCACGAAGCTGACCAGCTTTTCAATATCAGACTGCACTTGCTTCGCCGAAATCTGTTGCAACGCGGCTTTAATCTGGGGATCAGGAATTTGTGGATCGGGAACACCGTGGGCATCCTGCGCCAGGGCGTTTGGAGCGAACAGGCCATTCATCACGAGCGACGCCAACAACACGGCAGGAAAGCGAAAGTTCGCAAACAATTTGATCTCCTGGGCAGAAATGGGCCCTATGGATTATTAACATTTCTGGGACTTCCCGCGAATCTCCCGCTCGAGGATGCGGCCAGCATGGCTAAAATATCCTCGCCGTCGGACGACGGAAGGAGAAACTGATGAAGAAGAAATGGATTACAGCGTCCACCATTCTGGCGTTGATGCTGGCAATGACGCCGGTCTCGATCGCGCAGCCCCGGCATCCGCGCATTCATGCCGCCATGCAGGCTTTGCGAGACGCCAAGGAGGAATTACAACGTGCCGCGCACGATTTTGGTGGCCACCGGGCTGATGCGATACGTGCCATCGACGACGCGATGCATCAACTCGAAATCTGCATGAAGTACGACTGACCCCTGTTTACTTTCGGGGCCTTGCGGCGGCCACTTCCGGCCGCTTTTTTGTTGTGCGCAATAGGTAAAGCACGCAAACCCATTCGCGATGTAAATTTCCACTGACAATCGATGTTTAACTGACCTTGCCTTTCCTGCCGGGGAGTTCCATGTTTCTCATATGAAACATGTTTTGGGAATGTTTGCCGGCGTCATTCTGTTGAATCTGCCAGGACAGGCGGCACCGAAGCCGCACGTTGTCACACTGGGCAAAGCGACCTCGATCTCAGTGAAGGGACAAAATAGCCGCGACTATCTCATTGTGTTAAGAGTGAGACCGCTTCTTGTCGATGGACGGAATAAGGAATTTACTGTCGGCGCGGCACACGATGTGACCGATCGCACTTTCGTGGTGCAACGGATTTACCGAGTGAACGATTCCCTGCCCCAGGAAGCTCCTCAGCAGAGGTGGAACTGGCAACGTGGAGGGTGGCTGCTGGTCAATCGAGCGACTGGGAAGATTCAGTCGGTCGCATTGCCCGATTTTGACCCGGACTCATCCATGGTGAGTTGGTATCGAGACTATGCTGCTTATTGCGGCAACTCAGAAGATGGTGGGAAGACGGTAGCGGTGATCGTGCAACTGGGCCAGCGAAAAGCCTTGCTCAAGAAGTCAATTGGCGATGCGAGCGACTCGGAACAATTGTGTCCGCCCCCAAGTTGGGATCGCAATCCAATCCGGTCTACCTTTGAGCTGAAGGCGGGACAGAAGCTGACATTCGCGGTGAAGAACCGGGCGGCAGAAGCCGTAGAGGAGGACAGTGACGACGAGAGCGACTAAAAGATCAGGAAGAGTGCAGAGCTGATCTTCTCAGCAATACAAATACCGCGCATAGAACTAATGCAGAAGCCAGGAAGAGCCAGTTTCGCCAGGAGTTTCGTTCATCGGGCGGCGAAGTCAGGTGTGGAGCAAGAAGAGATCCCAAAATCAGACCAGAGGCGAGACCTCCCATGTGCGCGGTGTTGTCGATGGCAGGAACGACTGCGCCGAAAAACAGGTTGTAGCCGGCGAAGGCGATAAGGCTTTTCAGTGTCGCTCTGAGCGCTCGAGGATGTACTGGCAGGTGCCCCAGATAAAGCGCGGAGATCAATGCACCCGCCAAGCCAAAGATTGCACCTGATGCGCCTGCGCCAAAGCGATGGGGATGAAGACCGAGACTGGCAAGGCTGCCGGCAATGCCGCAACAGGTGTAGGTCAGGAAATAAGTCCAGCGCTCGAAAATTCTCTCGGCGAGCGCGCCCAGGCTCCACAAGCACCACATGTTGAGCGCGATGTGAATGATGCCGATGTGCACGTAGTTTGAAGTCCACATGCGCCAAGGCTGATCGACCAGAGTCTGCAGGCCGGTATTTGCACCCCATCGAGCAAGATCGGCAGTCGTCGGTCCAATTGGAGAAACACCTGAAAGCGTCATAGCGACAAAGACGAGCACGTTGGCGCCGACGATCGCTGAGGTGACTGGCATCAGCTTATACATTGCTCGGCGATTAGCTTTTGCGCGCTCGTAGGCCTGGGCGGTCGCGCGTGCGCGACACTCCGGACAAATATTGTCGGGATATCCGCCGGGCGGAAGCTCGCGGCCACAACTTATGCAAGTTGGCATGTGAAGAGTATTTTACGAGAGCGACATTCCAGAATACGAAGAACTCACACCGGCGAAGCCTCCGCCCCCACATCTCGGTTTATTTCTGCATTCGAAGTGCAGCAGTGAAAAAGCTAGTCTGCGGCCGCTTCGGCTGTTTTCAGCGCTTCCCTTCTCTTCGCACTCAGGCCAGCGCTGGTGACAAGGACGACGGAAGCGATGACGATGATGCTACCTGCGGCGACATAACGGTCGATGGTTTCGTGCAGCACCAGCCATCCAAGGAAAATTGCCACCACTGGATTGACGTAGGCATAGGTAGAAACTTTGGCCGCGGACGCATGACTGAGGATGTAGATGTACGCGGTGTAGCCAATCAGCGAACCGCACACTACGAGATAGGCGACCGCGCCGATCCCTCGAGGAGTCCATGTGACATGAGCGAGGTCATGGTTGAAGAAGGCAAACGTGAAATTACCCAAGCCGGCGAAAAATACCTGCCAAGCGGTCGCCCCGAAGATCGCCGGACCGGACTGCCATTTTTTTGAGAGCACGGAACCCAGCGCCCAGCTCATGGCACCGAAGATCAGAGCCACTGACCACCACAATTGCTGATGCCCGACTTCCGCTTCGGCTTTGAGTTTGGGCCAAAGCAGTACCAGGGTTCCTGAGAATCCGAGCGCCAGGCCGACCAGAGCGCGACCGGAAAGGCGGTGATGCGCGAGTAGTAAAGAATCCAGCAGCAGAAACCACAAAGGAATGCTGGCCACCAGCATGGCGGCGAGTCCAGTGGGAATATGCAACTCGGCGTAGCAGAGCGTCAGGTTCCCGCCCATCAGTAATAGATTGCCTACGATGGCGAGTTCGAGCAGGCGCTTCCATCCGTAGTTGATCTTCTCGCGGCGCAGCAGGCAATAGCCCAGCATGATGACTCCGGCAATGGTGAACCGGGTGCCACACATGAGAGCAGGAGGAATATGCTCGACTGCTAGATCAATGGCGAGATAGGTAGATCCCCAAAAAACATATACCAGCCCAAAATTTAGGGTGAGCATGAACCGCGATGGGTGGGTGGAGGACATGCAAGTACCGATAGGTATAAGACGACTCCTGCTCGCGTCCCGATTCACAACTTCAATGGATGTTCAGAAAGTAATGCGGGCATACCCGCTTTTTGGAATTTTGCAGGAGTCTTTTCTCTGGAGCGAAAAAAGAATGTCTAGTAAAGGCGCTGATGAGGGCGAACTAAAGAATTATTTCGCTGTCACCAGGGAATGGGTAATCGCGTGCACGGAAAGGGCAATCCGGTTCTGGACGCCAACTTTGCGCATCAGCTTGGCGACGTGTGCTTTTACAGTGCGCTCTTCAATTCCCAGTGCCGAGCCGATTTCTTTATTCGAGCGGCCCGCGACCAGCATCTCCAGAACTTCTTTTTCGCGATCGGTGAAGGTGACACGGCCAGCGGGAAATATTCTGCCGGGTGCGCTGCTGACGCGCTCAATGAACATGGAGAGCACGCGGCGCGGCGCCCATACCGAACCTTGATGCACAATGCGCAGCGCCTGAACAAATTCGCTGGCTGACGCAGCTTCGTCCACATAGCCCTTTGAGCCCGAGGCGATTGCCTTGAGGATGCTTTCCTCATCCATGCCGGCGCCGGTGACGATAATGCGGACATCGGGACGCGATGCCTTGAGGCTGGCCATCACGTCAAACAGATTTTGTCCATTGCGATTGCCGAGCAGGACAAGATCGATCTCCGGCATGTTGGCAAGTTCCGCCAGGCTGGCAGACACCAGCTCAAAGTCCGGCTCGGAGTCGAACAGCGCGCGAAACCCGACGAACCGCAGCGGGTCACTCTCCACCACAGCGATACGGATCGCGCTCTTATTGGGTGTGGCCTTCATCGCGGTTCCAGCTTTCATAGCTATGCGTGTCCTTAGACGTAGGGCTGTGGTTAGCATATCCGTATCTGCTGGGGATGCAAGGTTCCGTAACGGTCGATGAATTACGGGAGTAACATAGAAAGCATCCAACTCAGGTGAGGCTGAAATTTCAAACTGATGAAAATCAAACGGATTGTTACTGCGATTTTATCGATGTTTCTGATGGCAGTGATTGCGACTGCACAAACCGCTCCTGCCCCGTACCAACCCAAATTCAAAGGCGATCCCGCGCGATCAGATTCCGAGGCCAATGCGCTTGGCTATATGCGTACCTTTTTGCGCGCGCAACGGCTCTATAAAAGAAAAAACAATCACTACGCGACTTCACTCCTGGACCTGGTACATACGGGAACTTTCACTCGCCGCATGGCTACGACTGACCGTGGCGACTACACCGTTAAATTCATGCCTCACAAAGAAAAAGACACTTTCGAAATCGTGATGATGCCGAAACAGCAGGACTCAACCCACCGCTCGTTTTTTTCCGACGAGGAAGGAAAAATTCGCGCTGACGAGCAGAAGGAAGCCGACGCCAGTTCACCGGTATTGAAAGCCGACTAACACAGCGGCTCACTCGATGCCTCACTGCTCGCTGATTGTCTTAGGTCGCCGGCCCTGATTTGATTTCGGCTGCCTTGCCATCGTGGAAGGTGACAGTCAGCGGCTTGCCGCCATTCGGATAGTCGAGTGTCCGGTCGATTGAATCACTGCCACTCTGCAGCAGACCGACGCCAATGGCAAAGTCAGCCTGCAGCTCATTCATCCCCGGCTTGACCTGGTGTTGATCGATGGCCTGCCAAACATCGGTTGGCCAGTGCTTATAGAGCTGGTGCGGATCTTCAATGAAAAACATATCGTCGGAGTAGAACTTGAAGTCGCCGGTTTTCTCGATTCCGATCGGAGTGGCGTACGATTTGCCACCATCAACAAAAATTGCCAGCACCTGGCGCTGACTGGGGCTCTTAGGAGAGACTTCGCCGGCTACATCTTTAATTTCGAGTCTCTGAAGCGGAAGCAGTCTTCCCGCTTCGCGAGCGAAGTTCGTGCGGTGCGATGCGGAATCGTAAGCATAGAACGGGTAGTAGTAGCCGACTTTTACCCACACTGGTTGCCTGGTCAGTTGCTTCGCCGATTTCAGATCGTAGGGATAAAGCTTTCTCGGCGTGACATAGTAGTCGGGATTCAGCGGCGCCGTTTCCTTTTTCGCCGGCTCAAGCGCGGCTTCGTGGCGCTCATAGAAAATTATGGCAAGGCGAACCCCGGCGACCAAAATTCCCAGCACAAGAACGATCTGAATTTTTTGCTTCATCGCTGGCTAGCATAGCAGCGTGCAGAGTGTGCCGCGATCCAGATTCGCGGCTAGATGCCCTGCTACAATAACCAATTCCCTTCTGATTTCGGGACTTCCTCTATGCACCGCTGGTCACAGCTTTTTATCCCCACGCTGCGCGAAGCGCCGGCTGACGCCGAAGTTGCCAGCCATAAATTTCTAGTGCGCGCGGGGTACATTCGGCAACTTTCTGCAGGCATTTACTCGTACCTTTTTCTAGCGCAACGCTCGTTTAACAAGATCATTGGCATCGTTCGCGAAGAGATGGACCGCATCGGACAGGAGTTCTATTTACCCGCGTTGCACCAGCGTGAGTTGTGGGAGGTGAGCGGCCGTTGGACGGTCATGGGCGACAATCTTTTCCGATTGAAAGACAGAAAAGGCACGGAACTTTGCCTCGCCATGACTCACGAAGAGAACATGACCGAGATCGCCCGCAAGGAACTGCGCAGCTACAAGCAACTGCCCCAAATCTGGTATCAGATTCAGACCAAGTTCCGCGATGAGCCTCGGCCGAAATCCGGATTGCTGCGAGTGCGGCAGTTCATCATGAAGGACTCGTATTCATTCGACGTTGATGCTTCGGGGCTTGCTGTTTCTTATCAGAAGCATCGTAAAACATATCAGCGGATTTTCGATCGCTGCGGTCTGAACTATCTCATCATCGAAGCGCATTCTGGCGCCATGGGCGGATCGCAGTCGGAAGAATTTATGGTGTACTCGCCTGCGGGCGAAGATCAGGTCGTCAGTTGCGCGAATTGCAAATACGCCGCGAACCTTGAGAAGGCAAGTTCGAAGCTTGAACCGGTGCAGGATCTCGCAGCGGAAGGCAATGGCAATCCACTCGAAGTTCATACGCCCGGGCAGAAGACGATCGAGGATGTAGCGAAATTTCTCGGGGTATCACCAAAAAACAAAATCAAGACTCTAGCATTGATGATCGACTCTTCGGAAGCCAGCGCGGATGGGGATGCCCATTCCCCCAGGAACAAGGCGGGATCGCGCCCTGTCGTCGTACTCATGCGCGGAGATCATCAGCTAAATGAAGCGAAGCTCTCAACCGTGCTTTCCGGAAAAGAGACGCGCCCGATGGAAGAGAGCGAAATTCGTCAACTCTTCCGCTCACCCGCAGGATTTCTCGGCCCTCTCGGAATCGACTGGGCGAAGGACCTCAATGATATCGGCAGGCCTATTCTCGTCGTCGACAATGCCCTCGAAGGCCGCACGAATCTGATTGCCGGCGCTAATAGAGAGGACTATCACGTCAAGAACATCACGCCTGGGACGACTTTTCAGCCCACCGTCTACTCCGACCTGCGCAGCGTGGCGCCCGGCGACCCCTGCCCCAATTGCGGTTCGGCCCTCCGCATCGGCACAGCGATTGAGATTGGTCACATCTTTAAGCTTGGCTATAAGTACGCCGAGTCTATGGGCGCGCGCGTGCTCGACAGAAATGGCAAAGAGGTCATGCCAATCATGGGCTGCTACGGAATTGGCATCGAGCGGATTCTCACGACCGCCGTCGAGCAAAGCTATGACGAAAACGGCTTCTGGTTGCCTCCGCAGATCGCTCCATTTGATGTTGTGGTCACGCCGACAAATGTCAGTGACGAAAAGCTAAAGGCCACAGCCGAAGAGATAGCCCAGGGGCTCGAATCCGCCGGAATTGACGTGTTGCTGGACGACAGGGACGAACGGCCAGGGGTGAAGTTCAAGGACGCCGACCTTGTGGGTATTCCCTTTAGAATCAATGTCGGAAAGAAAGTTACCGAAGATAGGGTTGAGTTCGTTGAACGCTCGACTCGTCAAAGCCAGGATGTTAGCATCGGCGCGATAGTAGAGAAAGTGCGGGAAGTTCTGGAACGGGCGCATCGATAACTGATAGCGCTCGCGTCCTGCGGAGCGCTGATGGGTGCGATCAAAATGACGTTTGGCTTGTTCGTGATCGTCGCGGCCGTGTATCTGGGCGCGATGTTGGTGCCGCCCTATTTCGAGAATTACGAATTTCAGGACGCCGTCAAGAACGAAGCCACCCTCGATACCTACACGACGAAGACTGAAAAAGACATCCGCACTGCCGTTTTCAAGCAGGCGCAGGACCTCGATATTCCGATCTCAGAAGAACAAATTCATGTGCAACGTTCAGGAGGGATGGGGAACGGCACGATCATTATTCGTGCCCCCTACGTGGTCCACGTGGATATCCCGGGTTACCCGATGGATCTCCATTTCGACGCCTCCACCGCCAATAAGGGCGTACTCTAGAGGTTCGTCCTCTCGCATACGCAATCGACTTATCCTGGGAATCAATTAAAATAGAGGAGCTTTCGGCCGTGGCCAAGGCTTGCTCTGGTAACGATTTCTCGCGCCGCCTCATCTCACCAGCAGTGGCAACACTTCGTCGTAAAGGGGTAGCTCCGTTCAAACGTGGCAATAAGACTTAGAATTCCGCACCGGAACAATCGGACCAAGGGGAGGCGCGATCCCGTTCTGCGGATCGCATTAATTTCATTTGTTGCGCTGGCCCTGATTTTCACAATTGCTTTTTCCTATTACTACGTCAAATACGAACGTATCATTGCGCGCCGGTTTCAAGGTCCGGTATTCGCAAATGCCGCCAAAATTTATGCCCGACCGGTTTCGATCGCCGTAGGCGAGAAGGCGGACCTGAAAGATATCGCGGCCGACCTGCGCCACGCCGGCTACGCGGATAAGCCTGGTGAATCCTCCATGGGCAGCTATCGGCTTACCGCCGGCAGCATCCAGATCCAGCCCGGCCCCGGTTCATATCACAGCCCGGAACCCGCCACCATTCGCTTGCGAGACGGCGAAGTTGAGAGCATTACCGGCAATGCCGGCAGTCAACTCGAAGCCTACGAACTCGAACCGGAGATGATTACCTCGCTGTTCGAAGGCGACCAGCGTTCGAAACGCGAAGTTGTCCACTACAACGAAATGCCGAAGGTATTGGTGGACGCAGTACTGGCGATTGAAGATCGGCGCTTCTTCCAGCATAACGGAGTCAATTTCTGGCGCTTTGCAGAAGCTGCCTGGATCGACTTCACCCGCCAGCGCCATGAACAGGGCGGCTCAACCCTGACCATGCAATTGGCCCGCGGGTTCTTCCTGACGCCACAGAAGACCATCAAGCGAAAGCTCACTGAAATGCTGATCGCGATGGAACTGGAGCAGCGTTTCAGCAAGGAGCAGATTTTCGAGTTTTACGGTAACTGGGTTGATCTTGGCCAGCGCGGGTCTTTCGAGGTAAGCGGCTTCGCAGAGGCCTCGCGCGCTTATTTCAACAAGGACATTAAGGACATCAACCTGCCCGAGGCTGCGCTGCTTGCCGGCCTGATTCAACGGCCCAGCTATCTTTCGCCTTATCGACACCCAGAACGCGCGCTCGACCGGCGCAACCTGGTGCTTGACAGCATGGTCGAAACTCACGCCATTACGCCCGACCAGGCACAAAAAGCCAAAGCTACACCGTTGAAACTCGCCCCTCCGAACGTCGAAGCCAGCGACGCTCCGTATTTCGTCGATCTGGTACGCGAGGCATTGATCACCAAAGTCCCCGAACGGGAAATGAATGAGCAGGCCTACCGGATCTATTCAACCCTCGATCCCAACCTGCAACGGGCCGCTGCACAAGCGGTTGAAAGCGGCATTAAGCTTGTCGACGATCAACTGACAAAGCGCCGCACTAAACGCGTAAAAATCGGAAAGGGCAAGTATGAGACCCAAATCGAACCTGGACCGCAAGCCCAGGTCGCGCTGGTAGCGATGGATCCCCATACCGGCGAGGTGCTGGCGCTGGTAGGTGGGCGCAACTACGGATTTAGCCAGTTGAATCATGCCGTCGCCCGGCGCCCGACTGGTTCCATATTCAAGCCCTTTGTCTACGCCACCGCGATGAATAGCGCACTGGATGGAAGCAATCCTGTCTATACGCCGGCCTCGATTCTTCCGGACGAGCCCAGCACGTTCGCGTATGGGGATCAGATTTACGAGCCCCGCAACTACAAAGAGGAATACCATGGGGATGTAACCGCCCGTTACGCCTTGGCGATGTCGCTCAACAATGCGACCGTAAAAATGGCCGAAGAAGTAGGTTACGAGAAGGTGGCCGATCTCGCACGCGCGGCCGGAATTACGTCGGTGAAAGCCACTCCCGCAATGGCGCTCGGCGCTTACGAAGCCACCCCGCTCGATATGGCCGCTGCTTACACGGTTTTTGCGAACAACGGAACGCGGCTGTCTCCGGTTTTGGTCAAGTCGGTCCGCAACGCCGATGGCGATCCAGTGATGAATTTCACTCCCGAGTCGCGCCAGGTCCTCGATCCGCGTGTGGCTTATGTCATGACCGACATGATGGAAGGCGTCATCAACAATGGTCTTGGATTTTCTGCCGTTCGCGCAAAGGGGTTTGACGCGCCGGCTGCCGGTAAGACCGGTACATCCCACGATGGGTGGTTCGCGGGTTACACCAGCAATCTGCTCTGCGTGGTGTGGGTAGGATTCGATGACTACAGTGAAATCCACCTGACTGGCGCCCAAACCGCTGCGCCAATCTGGACGGAATTCATGAAGAAGGCCGAGAGCTTTCCTGGGTACTCCGAAATGAAGCCGTTCACGCAGCCCTCGGGCGTGGTAGATGTGCAACTGGATAAACTTACGAATCTGCTGGCTACTCCTTCGTGTCCGCAGACCTATACGTCGGCGTTCATCGTCGGGACCGAGCCCACCAGCACCTGCGACCAGGGCGACGGCATACATGGCGTCTTGTCGAAAATTTTAGGGCTGGGAAATCCCCAACCTGAACCACCGCCGAGTACCGCCAGCAACGCCCCTGCCGACCAGAACGGACAGCAGCCCGGACAGAAGAAAAAAGGCCTGCTCGGTAAGATTGCTGGTATGTTTAAGGATGACAAGCAGGCCGATACTCCGTCTAAACCAGCGGACGCGACCGCCAGTCCCCACTGACGAGTAGTTTCAGGAACTTGGGGCGCGTGTGCGGTGTCTTGTTAAGTAGCTCGCCTGCTCAGGAGGAGTGTTATGTACCGCGCTTCCTTCCGCCGAACATTGCTTCCGGCTCTCTTCTGTTTTCTCGTCTCGTTGCTTATGCCATACGCCTTCGCGCAGGGATTTGGAGCCTCCGACCAGATTCAGATCGCGCCCCCAATGCGGCAGGTGCAAGCTCCGCCGAAAGATGCTAGCGCCTCCGAGCTGGAAAAACAGGGTGATGACCTTCGCTCTTCGAAGCAGTATCTGGATGCGATTGACTACTACCAGGCCGCACTGGAAAAGGCTCCCCAAAATCCGGCGATCTGCAACAAGCTTGGTATTTCTGAATTGATGCTGCAGCGTTTTAAAGAGGCTGGCAAAGAATTCCAGCGCTCGATCAAAGGTGATCCCAAGTTCGCTGAGGCATACAACAATCTCGGCGTAATCCAATATGAACGGCGCAAGTACGGCTCAGCCGTCAAACAATACAAAAAAGCGTTAGTTCTCCAGCCCGACTCGGCTTCGTTTTACTCGAACCTCGGCGCCGCCTATTTCGCGCGCAAAGATTTTGAACATGCCACACAAGCGTATGCCAAGGCTGTGCAGCTCGATCCCGAAATCTTTGAGCGCACCTCACATACCGGAATTGCTGCACAGATGGCTTCTCCCGAGGACCGCGCCCACTACGACTACGTTCTTGCCAAGCTGTACGCGAAAATCGGTGACCGCGATCACTCTCTCGAATTCCTTCGTAAGTCGATGGAAGAGGGATATAAGGACGTAAAGAACGTATACACCGACCCGGAATTCGCCGAGTTGCGCAAGGATGCACGGTTTGCCGAGCTGATGAAAGAGAAGCCGGTCGCCATTCCCGAGTAGTGCCCTAAAGCCTGATCTGTTGGGTAATCAAGCTCAGAGCGCGCTCGGCTTCTGCATTGCTTTCGAGGTGGGCAAGGAAGATTTCTCGCAGTTCTGCCCGCGAAATGGAACCGCTCAAGTAGGCCTGATACAAACCTTGCCCGAGATCGTTGCGGTCCCGACGCGCAATTTCTGGAGCCATCAGTCGCGCCCCGAACCATGCTAAGGCTTCCACCACGGGTTTGCCGGCCGCACAGGTCTCAGTCATCCCTCTGCATGCAAAATGCAAGAAGCGTGTGCATTCTTCGGCTGCTTCGGCAACTTGAAACTCACGAATTACGATTGAATTTGTCTCCGGCAGATACTGGCACGACTTCTCGTCAGCGTCGGTTTCTGTATCTTCAGTCAACGTTGTTACTTCAGGAAGCGAATCGGAGAGGAATTTGGGCTGGGTCCCGTTGCGGGGCGAATCCAGGCGGAAGCCGAGTGACCTGGCCAGTGCAAAGATCAGGTTGTAGATTGCCGGCGCAAAATCCCGGTGCCCGTCGTTCTCCGCCCTCCATCTCTCCAGGCACAGGCGATAGCTTTCGTATTTTTCGAGTGGACTCGCGTTAAAAACGCACACCGCATCGTTTCCCATGCTGACCGCGGCACACTCGCCACCCAGAGCTTGTTCTGCGGCAGCCTGCAAGTAGAGCGCGTCCACATTCTGCAGCAGAACCAGGCGGGTATCATTTGGCAACAGTTCGCGCAGCACTTTTGGAAGATGTTGTGGGGCCATGTGTGACTCCCCAAATACAACCATAATCAAGGCCCTGGCATGACGCTCTCGTATCTCGCGAATCTTCGCGGCGGCGTGACGGTCACGAGAGCGAATTCGCCGCAAGTCTTCTCTCGGCCGGCAGTCGAGGCCGTAGACTCCCTCGGCGCAGTCGCGAGCTGAACTGAGCAATTTATAGAATGGTTCCCACGAATACCCCCAGTCCCGATCGAAGCGTAACCTTCGCCGCAGTTCATCCTCGCTGATTTCGCGCCGCCACCATGCATCCAGGATTTGCTGGTCGCGGGCAAGCACCGCTTCAACCGCCAGCACAACCGGCCGCTCGCGGGCACATTTTTCCAGCAGTTCGGCGGCAAACTTCTGTGAAGCCGGCAAAGCGTGATAGTCGCCGATCAGCAGCAGGTCGCCCGCCACGGCCCGTCGCTCAAGCTGCTCTTGCAGAAGAACAGAGTCATAGAGCTGAAAGGACTCGGTAAATTCGCGAAGGTACTTGCACCCCGAGGTCGAATCATGCGACCGCACTTCGAGTTGCACAGCCGCTAGCGCATGCATCTGTGCTGCGGTCCGCCTCGAGGGCCGTGTGGACTGTCGTCGCATGCTTGACTCGCTCAAACTACCTGCCTATCCTCAGAATCGATCTCAATTCCGGGCTGGGGAACGACGTCCTCGCCCGTTTCTTGCCTTATAAGAAGCTTTGCCAAATTCACCGCAAAATCTGACCATCGCCACAACCGGGGCCAGCGGAGCAGTATTTCTGCGACATTTCTTGTTAGCGGTTGATCGCGATAGGCGCATTCGAACCGCAAATTTCATTGCCTCCGACAGTGCGTTGCGTGTCATAGCTGAAGAACTTGGCCTTCGTGGCCGCAACAATCTGATCGCTCAACTCATTGGCCACGCTTCCCGCAAGATCGTTCAACAGTCAAATGCGGATATCGGCGCCAACGTTGCAAGTGGCTCCTATCCGGCTGACGCAATGGTCGTTCTGCCCTGCAGCGTCGGCACTCTTGCTCGCATCGCCAATGGCATTGCATCGCAACTGATTGAGCGCGCCGCCGACGTCTGCCTCAAAGAAAAACGACCGCTGATTCTTTGCGTCCGGGAGACGCCGCTCAACAAAATCCACATCCGCAACATGTACCGCGCGGCGGATGCGGGTGCGACCATCTTCCCATTGGTCCCCGCTTACTACTTTCGCCCCGCCAACCTTGACCAGCTCGCGCACGAGTTCGCCTGTCGCGTGCTTGCGCACATTGGCCTGCCACAATCTGATGCCTACCGCTGGAAGGGAGAAAACAGGTGATTCCGGTGTGACTTCAGTCTAGAAGGGGCGAAATCACACCCCTAGATTGCCGGGGGACATGTACGGTGGGGTACCTTAAGGAAGGCACGTCAAGATAGGTTCAGGCGCACACCGCCCGCAGATCGCCGAGAGGCAACAAACCGATAAGTGCCGGAGTCTAACCCTTTCAGGGTCTCTGCCGCGAGATTCGGTGAAAGTCTGCATGCGAGTTTTGCGTCTGGTTCTGTCGAACATTCGCGCCGCCATATCGGTTTTCTGTGTCTTAGCTTCCTCCTGGATGTGTGCACAGACGCCTGCGTCATCCGGCGCCGCCAGTTCAGGCGCCACTTACAAAATTTCAGGTACGGTGGTCAACTCGGTGACTGGCGAGCCAATACGTCGGGCCCTCGTCCAGTTCGACTTAGGTAGTGAACATGCCACGTTTACGGACAGCAACGGCCAGTTTGAATTCGACGATTTGCATCGGGCGCACCGTGATCGGTGTGCACAAGCCCGGTTACTTCGATGAGCGCGAATTGCGTAGCGGATTGTCGGGCGCAGCGGTCTCGGTCGGGCCAGACACCGAGCCGGTCACTCTCAACCTCGTGCCGCAAGGCGTTATCTACGGGCACATTCAGACGGCCAGCGGAGAGCCCATAGAAGGCATCCGCCTGAAGTTGATGTCTCAGCGAATTGTGCAAGGGCGCAAGCAATGGCAAGAATCAGGTGGCGCATCCACCAATGAGGACGGCGATTTTCGTATCGCCAGCCTCGTTCCTGGTACATACTACCTCGCGGTCGAGCCCAGCGAGGGCGTGAACGAGCCAGGCAATCGCGGCTATACGGCGGCCTTTTATCCGGGAGTCGCAGACCTGGCCTCGGCGACTCCGATTGAAATCAGCGCAGGGCAGCAAGTAGACGCAGACCTATCGTTGCGTCCCTCGCCGATGTTTAAAGTTTCAGGCACGCTGACCGGATTCACTGCCGGAGGCGGATTGAACCTGGATTTTGTCGACCAGCTTGGCAATCGTTTTTCTTTGCTCAAGACGTTCGACTTTCGCACCGGCCAATTTGTGGCCGAAGTTCCTGCCGGCTCCTATCGTTTGCAATACACCGAATGGACGCCCGACGGCAGACAAGCACAAGCCGAAATGCCACTTGATGTCAGATCCGACGTGTCTGGTGTCTCCCTATCGCCTCCCCAAACGCTTCCCGTGCCCGTCCTCGTAAGAACTGAGACCACCAAACCGGAGAACATGCTGTCCTCCGCGCGCGCGAGTACAGGCCTCCTCAGCATTCGCTTGAGGCGCGCTGACGATATGTTCAATCAATTTGAAAACTGGTCTAATACGCAGGGTTCACCGCCATCGCTGCAGATTTCCAACCTGATGCCGGGCGAATATTCAGTCGAGATCCAGACGGGTAGCCCGTGGTATGTGCAGTCTGCGCACTGCGGAACAACCGACCTTTTGGTTGACGCCCTCACAGTAACGGCAGGCGCACAGCCTCCGCCGATCGAGATCACACTGCGGGACGACAGTGCGAGTTTGACTGCACACGTCGGACGCGTCCAAGCCCAGACTTCAGGACGCGTCCTCTTGCTGTTGATTCCAGAACATGGCTCATCGCAAATCAGATCTTTCAACGTTGCAGGAGGAGATGAGATTTCAATGGCAGATCTGCCGCCGGGCAACTATAGCGTGCTGGCCTTCGACGACGCTAACCAGTTGGAGTATTCCAATCCTGAAGTTCTGGACCAGTATCTTTCGCGGGCCGTCCACGTCACTCTTCAACCGGCTGGGCAGCAACAAGTCACAATCGATTTGATCAATCTAAGCCACTGACTACGATGTCTCGCCTCCATGCCTATACGTTTGTGCTCGCCCTTGGCGCTCTCGCCGCAGCACAGAGTGCCGTTCCGCAAAATAGATCGTCGTTTCACATAACTGGCACTGTGGTAAATGCAATTACCGGCGCTCCAGTGGGGAAGATAGAGGTTGCAATCGGCTGGGCCCTCCAAGCTGAACCCGCGCGTACCTTCGTGACTGCGGAAGATGGCCGTTTCGATTTTGAAAATCTGGCTCGCGGGAAATACTGGCTGGAGGCACACGGTCGCGGATACTCCACTCAAAGATTCGATCAGCACGAAGAGTACTCGACCGCCATCGTTGTTGGTCCGAATCTCATATCTGAAGGTCTCATGTTCCGCTTATTGCCGGAAGCTACCATCACGGGCAGCATAACCGACGATCAAAATGATCCGGTTGCGCAGGCGCAAGTTATGCTGTTCCGCACTGGCATCCATGATGGAGCAAACTCCACCGCCCTTCGCATGCAGGATGCCACCGACGATCAGGGCCACTACCGTTTGAGCCACGTACCAGCGGGTAACTACTACATCGCCGTTTCCGCGCGTCCCTGGTATGCCCAATACCGACCGGGGAACGCAGGTGACGCGGATCCCGCATTGGATACGGTGTTTCCGATCACCTTCTATTCGGGCGTCACCGAACCCGTAGCTGCGACATTGTTGACTGCCAAAGCCGGCGATCATCTGGTAGCGGATATCGGACTCACTGCAGTTCCGTCGGCCCATTTGCATATCAGAGATTTCGGTGGCGATATGCGAAACGGAATCGACGTGGAGCTGACAGAAAACCTGTTCGGCACTGACATTCGCATCGGTGGCTCGGTTCAGGCTGTCAGGTCTGGCGAAATCGATTTCGGTGGAGTGCCCCCGGGTCGCTATTCCTTGGCCCTTCATAGCTCTTCTGCACAGCCGGAAAATGTCGAAAAGAAGATTGAACTCTCCGGAGAGTCTGAAATAAGCGTCGCCGATGCCTCGCCTATGCCCTCCGTCACCGGTATTGTTCGATTCGAAGATGGAACACCGCTTCCGGGTCCGGCTATGTTGTTGTTGCGCTCGCGCTCGGGAGAAAACCTTACAGCGCGAGTTCCCGCCGATGGAAAATTTGAAATTGCCGCCGATCGTGCTCAGCTCGGAAAGTATGAAGTGGAGATTTTCGGTATCCCTGGTGCCTTCATAAAAAGCCTGTCGGCCACCGGCGCGAATCTTATCGGACGCGAAATCGATCTCGCGAAAGGCAATGCCGTGAATCTCACGGTTATTCTCTCCCATGGAGTCTCTCGGCTGAATGGCACGGCCTTGCGCGAGGGTAAGCCGTTCGCCGGGGCGATGATCGTATTAGTCCCTCGGGATATCGAGCACAACTCTTTGCTGGTTCGTCGCGACCAGAGTGACAGCGATGGAACCTTCTCCCTTCTTGACGTCCTGCCTGGTTCCTACACGGTGGTTGCGATCCAGAACGGGTGGAACCTGCCGTGGCTCAACCCGGATGTCATCCGGCCTTATCTAAGCGGCGGAACAGTGGTGAACATCAGCGCCCGCGAACGATACGATATAAAAGTGACAGTCCAATAGGCCTTAGTAGTTCTGGAGCTGAACCGGCGTTATGTCGAAGGACTTTGCCATATCGATCACACGTGAGTTGAGGAATCGCGGGCACCAGGCGTGTCTCGTTGGTGGCTGTGTTCGTGACTTGTTGCTGGGACGCGAGCCTGCCGACTACGACGTCGCGACTGATGCCACTCCGGACCAGGTCATGCGTATTTTTCCTCAGACCTACGCCGTCGGCGCACAGTTCGGTGTTGTGCTGGTGCCGCTACCTGGGACGGAGCGCAGTGCGCGACCACTCGCGGAATCGCTAGAGCATTGTCATTCCGAACTGGCTTCAGACAGTGAGCAATCTGCTGTTCCCGGCCATAGTCACAAGTCTTGCGTCGAAGTCGCAACCTTCCGTTGTGATATCGGCTACTCAGACGGCCGGCATCCGGACGAAGTTCGTTTCAGCCGTGACCCTCGTGAGGACGTGCTACGCCGAGACTTCACAATTAATGGGCTGCTATTTGATCCCCTCGAAAACAAAGTTCTGGATTTTGTCGGTGGGCGAGATGACCTTAAAGCCGGAATCATTCGCGCCATCGGCGACCCCGCGTTGAGATTCGCGGAAGACAAGCTGCGTATGTTGCGAGCCGTGCGCTTTGCGGCGCGCTTTAAGTACAAGATCGAACCGGCAACCTTTGCCGCAATTAAGACCTTCGCCGCCGAGATTCGCCAGGTTTCTCGCGAGCGTGTGCGCGACGAGCTTACACGCATGTTGACTGAAGGTCACGCGCGGCGGGCGTTCCAGCTTTTAGATGAAACGAATCTCTTGCGCGAGGTACTGCCGGAGATTGCTGCCATGAAAGGTGTGGAGCAACCGCCGGAGTTCCATCCCGAGGGCGACGTGTTTGTGCACACGTTGCTCATGCTCGCGAAGTTACCGCATCCCTGCCCAACCACTCTCGCTTGGGGAGTCCTGCTACACGATGTGGGTAAACCGCCCACGTTCAGGCGCGCACCGGATCGGATTCGCTTCGATGAACATGCAAAAGTCGGGACCAGAATGACGGAAGCAATTTGCCGGCGGCTACGCTTTTCGAATGATGAGACAGACCAGATTTCGGCTCTGGTTGAGAACCACATGCGCTTTATGGATGTGGAGCGCATGAATGCGTCTACCTTCAAGAAATTCATTCGCCTGCCACACTTTGATGAACACCTCGAGCTTCATCGCCTGGATTGCCAATCGAGCCATCGGAACCTGCGGCTTTATGAGTTCACGCGCACCAAAATGAACGAACTACCGCCTGAGGCCGTTCGGCCTCGACCACTTCTCACAGGGGACGACCTGGTCGAGCTAGGCTATGTCCCGGGGCCGCAATTCAAACAAATTCTGACCGCCGCAGAAGATGCGCAACTGAATGGTCTCTTGCGATCCAAGGGTGAGGCACTGCAATTTGTTCGCGACGAATTTCCTCTGCAATTGAAAGCCTAGCTTTTTTCTGGGCACGTTATCGCAAGCTTTTCTTCCACCGTAATCGACTCAGTTTCCGCCTCTGGCGGCGGCTGCCTGAGGGAATTCCTGGACCAGCTTCACCTCGAGCGTCGATCTGTGTCCAGCCCCTGGATGGATCAAAGATTGAAATGTAACCACCGCGCGCAAGTTCCAACTGTTTCGAAAGGTGCTGCTTAAAGTCCAGCCGGTCAGCGCACGTGGGCTCAAACCATGCCGGAGTGACGAAATCTGAAACCAGCACACCGTCAATCAAGTATCCCAGATTGTCGGCCTCGACTGCGTCACAGACCTCCAGGGCGTAAATTTTGTTGTTGCTACTAACTGCGCACCAGTTGATCCAGGGATCGGCAAGCATCTCGAGTAGTTCGTGACTCAGGGTCGTAGTCCATGAGGCTCCACTGTCGAGATCAAGTTTCGCGAAGATTTTTCCCAAGGGCGTCCCCTGGGCCGTTAGCTCGTGATATCCGAGCGCCCCCGCCTGATCGGGATTGTCTACTACGACGATCTGCCACCATCCTTGAGTGAGCGGTTGTCGTGTTGGTAGAAACTCGATTGTGCAATCCAAGTCCCAATAAGGTTTGAAGTCATCACTGACTTGTTTCTGTACGGCAGGAATAACTGCTTCTACCTGAGCATCGGTGAGGCAGGTAGAGGCATTTGTAATCGCAATGATTGGAACCGGCATATTCCTCCTCAAGAATTGGTCGTCAGCCGGGACGAACTCGTCTCTGCTGACGACCAATGACCAAAGACAGCTTTATCGCAATACGCTTTGCGCAAACGCCGCATCAAGCGCGGGATTCCCCATGGGCGCGCAGACCTGCTGGTTCCATTGTTTTTTCAGATCATTCGCGTGTAGTGGAGTTCCCGTTTGCGCTTTGCGCGATGTTGGCATGGAAGTTTGCGGCATTAACGCTGCGAAGCTGTTGACGGTCGTGAGAATCAGATTCACCGCAGCGGTGATTCGTGCTGAAAGGGTTGGGTTGGAAATATGCGCGGACTGTAGCACTGCCGGCAAATTCTGGTTGAGGTCAGAGATGGCGCCCTGGATTTTTTGCAGCGTGGTTGCGTTTGGGCTGGCCTTGTATTCGCTATACAAGGTCTGCAGCAGGTTGAGGTCTCGGCTGGCTTGCGCAGAAATGTTTTGAATTACCGCCACATCACCAGCGCTGGCCTGCTGACCAGAAGCCAATGTGGTAACCAGAGTAGCGATGTTGAGCGCCATCTGGGTCAGCACCGGCAGGTCTTGCAGGGCGATATTGATCCATTGCGCGCTGCATCCGGTGGCGGCAATTGCGATCGCCAGCACCAGGGCAAGAATTGGCTTCGATTTAGAATTGATTTTCATGTTTTCTCCGTTTGAGTAAGTTGGTACAAGTCCTTGGTCGTTCGTCGTTGGTCGTTAGAGAAGCTCACAGGAATGCGACCGCGTGAGAGCGACCTATGACCGACGACGGTTTTTATGAAATCGCTCGACTCCTACCTCCGCGACGCTGAACAAGCACACGGCCACCTATGCGCCGGACAGGTGCTCGGCGTACGCATGGCCATGTTGGGACTTCAAAAGCTAGGGATTGATGATCCTCAAGGTAAGGACCGCAAGCGACTGGTTACTTTTGTCGAGATCGATCGGTGCGCAACTGACGCCGTTGCCGTCGTTACTGGCTGCCGGCTTGGCAAACGCGCACTCAAGTTTCGTGATTTTGGAAAAATGGCGGCAACTTTCGTCGACGCCAGTACCGGTCGCGCCGTGCGTATCGCTGCGAAAGAATCATCAAAGGACTTGGCACGGCAACTCCATCCTGAGCTTGAGAGCAAGAATCAACAGCAGATGCTCGGTTATCGCGAAATGGCAGACGACGACCTGTTCACCACGCAATGGGTGAAGGTCGAGTTGCCCCCGGAAGAATTTCCCGGATACAAGGCCGAAAGAATTGTCTGCGATGAATGCGGCGAAGGAATCAACTTCCGCCGCGAAGTCCTCCGCGATGGCAAAGTGCTATGCCGAAGTTGCGCGGGAGACCGGTACTACGAATCACTCTGATTTTTCGCGAACGTCCATACCCTAAAACCTTATAACCACGAAGGACACGAAGTTACAGGAAGGATTCATTCTGCTTCGAGTGATTCCCCTTCGTGAACCTTCGTGGTCCTTGGGTTATCTGGTTTTGGAACTACGCGGCCTTTTCGTACGCATGCCCGACGCGCAGAATCGTGCTCTCGGCAAAGTGCTTGCCAAATATCTGCATGCCGATCGGCAGTTTCTCTTTCGTGGTCCCAACCGGAATCGAGATTCCCGGAATGCCGGCGAGATTTGCAGTCACGGTGTAGATATCCGCCAAATACATTGCCAGCGGATCATCAACTTTTTCGCCCAGCTTAAAGGCCGCGGTTGGGCTGGTTGGGGCGACGATGGCATCGACTTTCAGGAACGAGTCTTCGAAATCGCGAGTTAAGAGCGTACGCACCCGCTGCGCTTTCAAGTAATAAGCATCGTAGTAGCCGGCACTCAACGCGTAGGTGCCCAGCATAATGCGCCGCTTCACCTCCGCACCGAAGCCCTCGTCCCGGCTGCGGCGATACACCTCCGAAAGCGAGCGCACACTTTTCGCCCGAAATCCATAGCGCACGCCATCGAAGCGCGCCAGATTTGAAGATGCCTCCGCGGTTGCGACCAGGTAATAAGCTGGAATCGCATACTTTGTGTGCGGAAGCGAAACTTCGACAATCTCGCATCCCAAGCCGGCCAGCGTCTGAATCGCTGCTTCAACCGCAGCTCGCACTTCTGAATCCAGTCCATCACCAAAATATTCTTTGGCGACGCCAATCTTCATGCCCTTCACCGGTTTCTCGAGCTCGGCAACGTAGTCAGGAACAGGAACTTCGGCCGACGTCGAATCCATGGGATCGCGGCCGGCAATGGTGCGCAGCATGATCGCGGCATCTTTGACGGTTTTCCCAAATGGACCAATGTGATCGAGGGACGAGGCAAACGCAATCAGCCCGTACCGCGAAACGCGGCCGTAAGTCGGTTTAAGACCGACGACTCCGCAAAAAGATGCCGGCTGGCGAATCGAGCCACCAGTGTCAGATCCCAGGGTTGTGACCGCAAGATCAGCAGCCACAGCCGCTGCCGATCCACCCGACGAACCGCCGGGAACACGGCTCAAATCGCGCGGATTGTGCACCGGCTTCCATGCCGAGTTTTCGTTCGACGAACCCATTGCGAACTCATCGCAATTGAGTTTTCCCAATACGACCGCACCGGCTGATTCAAGGCGCGCCACCGCCGTGCAGTCATACGGCGGAACATAGTTTCCAAGGATTTTTGATCCTGCGGTTGTGCGGACGCCTTTGGTTACCAAAACATCTTTGATTCCAACCGGCACGCCTGCAAGCGGCGGCAACTTCTCGCCCTTTTCGGCTGCTCTATCAACCTCTGCGGCCTTGGCCAGCGCGCGCTCTTTCGACAGGACCAAGTATGCGCCTATTTTCGAATCATCGGATTCGATTTTGGCGTAGAAGGCTTCGGCCAGTGCAGTCGCACTGGTTTTGCGTTCAGCAATTGCCGAACGTGCGGAGTCAATTGTCAGGCCGGTGATATTCATCAGTGGTCAGTGGTTAGTGGTCAGTGACTGGTGTTTGTAGCCAACTATTCCCTTGATGCTGGCCACCGATCACTAGCCACTGACCACTATCTTTCAATCACTTTTGGCACTTTGAAAAATGTTCCGTCCGCGTCGGGCGCATTGGCCAACGCTACGTCGGTAGAAAACGATTTGCGCAAACCTTCCTTCACATCGTCGCGGCTGGCGTAGGCAAAACGCTCGCTTCCTTTTTTCGATTCGTCCACTCCATGTCGATCGGACACTTGCGCCATAGGCGGAACATCTTTCGTCTCAAGTTCGTTCAGCGAGTCCACATGTCCCAGAATCGAGTTCAGGTCGCGCACCATGCGAGCGCGCTCATCTCCGCTCAACTCGAGGTTGGCAAGATCGGCAACATAGGCTACGTCTTTTTCAGTGACTTTCATCAGGTCGAGAGTAACCGATACGGTGGAATTATCGCTTGTCCCTGGCTTTGCGGTCAGCCAACACAAACTCAATTCGCTCTACCTGGCTGGCCGAATATCGATTGATGGCCGCCAGATACCGTGGCCCCAAATTCTGCAACTCAGCGCGCCAGCCGCTGTCCGGGACTTCGATTCGCAAGACGCCGGCGGAAAATACCACCGCTCGGGTTCGCTCAGCGACCGCCGAGCCGCAGGCCAATGGCCAGGCGAGAACCGGGCCCGCGGACGCACGCTTCACGCTTCCGGCGACAATTTTCTGCAGCGTCGGGGCGATAAGTTCCACAAGATCCTCGATTCTAGCATCTAGGAATTCAGTGATCGTGGGCCTACACTCGAAAGAAAGATCCCGGAAGAAAAAATCCTATATATCCAGAATAGCAATTTTACCGGGGCGATTGTGCCAGGTTTCACAACTTTATTTTTGGTGTGTTTTGTTCTTCTTACGAAAAAATGCGCCACTCAGGGGGCTTGACAAAAACTTTCCACAGTTTTCAACAGGAAAAATCCAACGGGAGAGGAATACGGAGCACAAAAGTTGTGCTCTCAATCACTTTCGCCGCCAACGAACGCCTTCTTTCGTCTGCTCGATCAAGATTCCGTTTGCCGTCAGCTCCGCACGAATCTTATCGGATGTCGCGAAGTCTCGCGCGCTCCGCGCCGCGTTCATCTCTTCGACCTTCGCATTGACTTGCTCATCCGACAACCCAACCGACCGAAGCGCTTCCAACAGTTCCGGGCTGATGTCTTTTTCCCTGCCTTCCGCTCTCGCCCAATTCAGAACATGTTGCATCTTGCGGGCATCATCGTCCTTCATGACGGCGAAGATTTCTTCGAACTGGTCGAGGGCCGCAAGCAGCGGCGGAACATCGCCCTTCTTCATGTCTCCGGAATCGATGCCGGCATTCGCTACGCGCACCAGATTCAAAATCGCCGCCTGGGCCTGTGCCGTGTTCAGATCATCACTAAGCGCTTCCGTAATCCGCTTGCAGGTTTCAGTGGCCAGGGCGCTCATCGCAAGGCTCGATCCTTCAGCAAAGTTTCCGGTTTCAAGCCGTTGACGGAAGTTCCGCAGGCGTTCGACAGATGCAGCGGCCGTCTGCAACCCCTCGAAGGTAAAGTTGAGCTGATGACGATATGGAACCGACGCCAGCAGGTAGCGAATTGACGAAGGTTTATATCCTCTCAGGACGAGGTCGCGCAAAGTAAAAAAATTCCCCAGGCTTTTCGACATCTTCTCGCCTTCGACCAGCAGGAACCGCGCGTGAAACCAGAACCGCGCAAAAGGCTTACCCGTAGCCGATTCCGATTGGGCGATCTCATTCTCGTGATGGGGGAATATCAGATCTTCGCCACCGGCATGAAAGTCGAAAGTTTCTCCGAGCTCCTGCATCGACATTACTGAGCACTCAATGTGCCATCCCGGACGACCCGGCCCGATTTTGCTGTCCCATGAAGTTTCGCCAGGTTTTGGCGCTTTCCACAGCGCGAAGTCGCGAGCGTTGTCTTTTTCATATTCGTCCACATCGACGCGGGCGCCGTCTTCCATGCCCTCGAAATCTTTTTTTGAAAGCTTGCCATAGCCGGGGAACTTCGCAATCCGGAAATAGTACGAGCCATCTTCTGTCCTGTAAGCAAATTCTTTCTCGACCAGCTTCGCAATAAATTCAGCCATCTCGGGAATGTGCTCGGTGGCGCGCACTAACTTTGGCTGTTCGATATTGAGAGCGCCAGTGTCTTCGAGAAATGCCTTCTCATACTTCGCCGTGAACTGCTTTAGGGGCACGCCGGCCTCTATCGAATTGCGGATGATTTTGTCATCGACGTCGGTGATATTCATCACGTGGCGAATTTTGTATCCACTCTGCCGCAGAAATCGCCGCAAGATATCGACGGCAACAAATGTACGGAAATTGCCGATATGCCCGTTGTCATAGACGGTTGGACCGCAGGCGTACATGCGGACTTCGTTATCCGAAAGCGGCTGAAACTCCTCAACTTTGCCGGAAAGGGTGTTGTATAGGCGCAGTGCCATATCGCGAAAAGAACTTCAATGATAGGGGGACGCGGGAAAACGGGTCAAACCTACGTATGGAGAATTCTAGCGTTCAGGTTATGATCTCCGTCAGCATCCCGCATCTAAGCCCGCATGTCAGCCAACCAAAACAATGTGGTTCGAGTGCTCGTGGAAACGGCTCGCAGCCTGAAGGAGCAAGGCCAAATCCTGCTGCAGCAATCGCGCGACCTTCAGAAAGAAGCCGCACGTATTCGCGCGGCCAGCAGGAAGGCCAAAGAGGAACGGGCTAAGCGAAGATAACTATGTTCGGTCAGATGGAGGTCGCGGGTAACTTGGTTGAGCGGGGCCGCCACGTGGCACGAGTTCCTGGCGCAAATGCTGGGCGTGCATCGAGCGACACTTTCGACGCCTGCAAGCATGCTGCAAAAGGCAGGCCTGATTAACTATCGCTACGGCAGGCTCACCATTCTCAACCCCGACGGGCTAACCGCGGGAGCTTGCGAGTGTTACTCGTTGATGGAAGCTCAATTCGACAAAATCTTTGATCAACCCTGGCGTGAAAAGGCGAAAAGCCAGGAGCGAGGATTGGAGCGTACATGAATGCTCAGCTTCTCGGGGAAGAGAAGATCGGAGCGAAGCGTAGCTTCGGTTATTTCTGAGTAACAAACAGCACGGCATCACTCTGCCGCGAGCCGTGAGAGATAGCGACATATTTCCCGTCGCGCGAAAAGGCGCAGCCCCAAATCTTTCCAGAAGTGAAATGGGTTAACTGTTTTTCCGGGCCAGTACCAAGCAACGTTTGCGACCAGAGATTGGCAACGCCGGTGCGCAAATCCGGATAAGCAACCGACCGATTGTCGGGCATCCAGCAAAGAGTACTCACGCTCAAATCGAACGTGGGAGCTGGCACCATTTCCGATTGGAGTTTTCCAGTGTCGGCAGAAAAGAGCGCTCCGCCAAGGCTGCCGTTCGCGAGGGTAGTTGCAAACAATACCAGCCGACCGTCAAGAGAGAGAAATGGCGGACTGCCGGCGAAGCGATCAGAAAAGCGAGTGGGTGAGTTACCAGAGAGGGGAATTTTGACTGCGTAAGGGGTCTGTCCTTCGGGCTGCGACCAATAAAAGATTGAGTCGCCGTCTACCTGGCAGGTTGGCGCCATCCCGCCATTTGTATTTGGGATCGGCGAAGTATTCCCTGTCTGCCGGTCAAGTTTCCACAAGTTGAACGCCCCATTCGTATCGCTATCGTAGACAATTGTCTGCCCGTTATTGCACACCGCCGGAAAACCATGGAATCGGTGGTCAAATGCGAGTTGCTGTACATTAGTCCCGTCCGGACGGACGATGAACAAGTCCCAGTTCTGGGCGTGGTTTCCCACGTAAACGATCTGATCATCTGGCGCAAAAGTGATGCCACCATTCATTCCATCCAGCCTGCCCGTCGTTATCTGCTGCGCCTTATCTGGTGCATTGGCAGGGCCAACCCATACATCGCTGGAGAGGTTCCTCTGCACCGAAGCCAGTGTGCGCCCGTCTGAGGAGACGGCCACCGATAGATAGTCGCTCAAGTCGTTCGACACCCGGCGCACTTTACCTCCGGGATATGTCATTGCCCAGAGTTGTGTGTTGGCAGCGGTCTTCTCCATCGCGGCGAGCAAGATTCCGCTGCCGTCAGGCAGCCACGTAAAATCCTGGACATCTCGCCAATGCTTTTCCGACATAACTTTCTGGGCGCCTGTTGCCGCATCAATCTCAATGAACTCGGCCGGCAACCCGTGGGGATCATTCAGGGTTTTGCTGACCGCGGCAATTCGTTTCCCGTCGGGCGACCAAGCCACGGCGTAGTTCCCGCCGGAAATCGTTCCACTGTATTCGCTCAACTTGTGTGCAAGGGTAGCATCCGACTTTGCAACCATGATTTGAACTTTACTGGTAGGAACATCCACCACCGCATATGTCAGTTGGTCTCCATCCGGAGAAAAGGAGACGCCAGTATCGACTTTGTCGAGCAACAGCCGTGGAGTACCGCCGAGCACAGGAATTTGATAGAGAGTGCCGTTGGCGCGGTTGACCGGCTGCGCCGTATAGTCCAAAAAACCTCCATCGGGAGTAAACGACATCGACGTAATCTGTTGCTCGGCAGGCGCCACTATCTGGACGGCGCTCGCAGTGGCGATTTGACGTACCCACAAGCTGTATCGACCATTTTGACTTGAGACATAGGCCAGATAGTGCCCGTCAGGTGAAATGCGCGAGACCATGACATCTCCCGTAGAACTCAGGCTGGAGATCGCCGCATTCTGGAACGCGGTGGCGGCCATGCCAGAAGAAAAGAAGCCGGCACGATAGGCGAGAGATGCGATAACCGCTATTAAAACGAGGAAAACTGCGGCCGCTGGTACCAATTTGCGCCACAAGGCTGGCTTCGGAGCTGCCGCCATAACAACAGAGCGAGAACTCGGGAAGTCAACCGTGGAAGTTGACACCGCCGAATCCGACGTATGGACTGCAATACGCCCGGAACTTGAATCCCGCTTCAGCCGCTCCAAGTCTGCCCGCATCTCAGCGGCGCTCTGGCAACGCAGCCGGGGATCCTTTTCGAGAGCTTTGTTAATAAGCTCCTCGAGCTTGGGAAAGACAAGGGGATTCAAGCGTACGGGCGCAACTGGTGCGCGGTTGAGGATGCCGTCGAAAATCACACCCGAGGTGTCGCCGGCAAATGGCAGCGCGCCGGTTGCCATTTCATAGAGCACGACGCCGAAGGAGAAAAGATCGGTGCGGGCATCGAGTTCCTTGCCACGCACCTGCTCGGGCGACATATATGCAACGGTCCCGAGGGCCGTGCCTGGGCTGGTAAGATATTCGCGCTCGATGCTGGCAGTCGCTTCGGCTCCGGCGGCGCTCGAGGCTACTGCCTGGCTCATCTTTGCCAGCCCGAAATCCAGGATTTTTGCGTGACCGCGGTTGGTAATGAAGATGTTTGCAGGTTTTATATCGCGGTGAACGATTCCTTCCGAGTGCGCCGCGTCGAGCGCGTCTGCAACCTCGATTCCGAGCGAAAGTAGCGTGTCCATCTCCAGCGGCTTGCCGGCAATTCGATGCTTGAGGGTCACGCCTTCGAGAAATTCCATCACAATAAACGACTGGCCATTGTGTTTCCCGATCTCGTGAATCGTGCAAATGTTGGGATGGTTCAGCGCAGATGCGGCGCGGGCTTCCCGGCGAAACCGTTCCAGTGCCTGCGGATCATTGGCCACATTTTCGGGAAGAAATTTGAGGGCAACGAAGCGGCCAAGTTCGGTGTCTTCAGCTTTGTAGACTACCCCCATTCCACCGCCGCCGAGTTTCTCGACAATTCGGTAGTGCGATATGGTCGTCCCAAGCATGTCGCAGAATGTTACGTGGATGAGTGCGCACCGGTCAACGACAGATGGGCGTCAGGTAACAGCAGTTTCCTGATTGAGGGCGTGCAAGCGCTGTCCCACTAAATACAGATAGTGCAGCGCGGAAACGATCGTCAGAACAAAAGTTGCATTCAAAAACATTCTCCGGGCAACCGCTACCCAGTGGGCATGATCGACCTGCAATAGCATTACAAAAATGACGGCAGCCACCTGGGCCAGGGTATTGGCTTTTCCGAAAATACTGGGGCGGAAGTCGCGCAGTCCCGCAATGGTGAAGAGCACGCCGCTGACCAGCAGAATACAGATGTCGCGGCTGAAAACCACAATCGTATACTTCCACGGAATTTGATGAACGATTGAAAGCACGAGAAAAACGGTGCTCAAAAGCATCTTGTCCGCAATAGGGTCGAGATATTGGCCGAGCAGGGTCTGCTGGTGAAGCTTGCGAGCGATCAGCCCATCGATGCCGTCGCTTAAGCCCGCAAAAAGAAACAAAATCAGCGCGCCACGATAATGACCCTCGACGATCTTAATCACGACGAACGGCAGGAACGCCATTCGGCCGAGCGTGATCTGGTTCGGCGCACTGAGGATCTGCGAGAGCTTAAGCCGCGTCTGTTTCAGCCGAGTCTCTTCCGATTGTGCGGTGGTGTGCACATCGAAATTGTCGCTGGGAGCACCCGCGGTTTGCAAGCTTTTCGAAAGCTCAGTATTGGCTCCGTTTGAAATCCGAAGCAGTGCGCGTGCGTATGTAGCGGAGCTACGTCTCTACCGAAAGCAGATTGAGGAAGTCGCTTTGTCGATTTTGAAACCCGGGGAATACAGTACTCAAATCCTTATTACCCAAATGTCGATACACCGCCTCGCCTACCACCTGCCGAAAGTCAGTGGTCAATGCCAGATCACGGCCTTCGTAGAGCTGGGAGGAATCGAGCCCGGGCCAAGGGCCATACACGTGTCCGCCGCGCACTGGGCCACCCATGATGAACATTACGTTTGCATGGCCGTGGTCCGTGCCGCGATTGCCATTTTCCCGCGCGGTGCGGCCGAATTCTGACATCGTTACCACAATCGTATCTTCGGCGAGGTCGCTCAAATCGATCCAGAATGCGGAAAGCGACTGCGAAAAGTCACGCAGCACATTCGCTAACTGGCCTTCTGTATTGCCTTCGTTCACGTGATGGTCCCAGCCGCCGATGTCGGCAAACGCGACCTGCACGCCCAGGTTTGCTTTGATTAATTGCGCCAACTGCTTGAGGCTGTCGCCGAATCGCCCTCGGGGATAGTTAGCGCCGGCCAAGGGCGTGTACTGGGCCGGATTCGCTGACTTCAACATCTTCACCGCGTCAAATGTCTCCTGTGCGCTGCCGTGAAGAACTGCATCGACTGATCCGGCGTACATGGCTTCAAAGCTGTTCTGCACCGGTTGAGCGCCGGGGCTGCCGCCGGCAACCCCAAAGTCGTTCAAGTTGTTGATGGCCAGGGCCGGCTCCGAGCCAGAAAGAATCCTGGGCAAAGACGGCCCCATCGCCACCGCGCGAAATGCCGCAGTCGAATGAATCGATCGCAGACTGCGGTTCAGCCATCCATCTTCCGTATCCTTCACGCCCGGCGTTCCGGACTCCATGAAGTCCTGCGCGTCGAAGTGCGAACGCGTCTGATCGGGGGAGCCCGCGGCATGAACAATCGCAAGGTGCTTCTGGTCCCAGATGGGCTGCAAAGACGCCATCGAGGGATGCAACCCGAAGAAACCATCGAGATCAAGAACCGAGCGCCTGGGAATGTTGATCGAGGGACGCATCGCGTAATACGCCTGTTCGCCGTGTGGGACTACGATGTTCAGTCCGTCGGCCGCGCCGCGCTGAAAGATCACGACCAAACGCTTCGTGCGGGTACCGGGCTCGGTGGCACCCAATGCTGCACGCCGAAGGAATGCAGGAACGCCCGTGGTGCCCACCAGCGTGAGGGCGCTGTTGCGGAGAAGAATTCGACGGGTGATCATAAAAGCTCCGAACTGCGAAGCCTGAGCGGTGAGCATTGAGCTATGAGCCACGAGGGAGTAAGACACGGCTTGCTCACCGCGCGTTGCTCATTGCTCGGTGCTCACGGCTCACCGCTCGTAGCTCACTGCTATCTCCTCTGAAACTCCGGCGACCCGAGCAACAATCCTTCGATCATCGAGACGTCGGGCGCACGTGCCGGGTCATCCAAGCGGCGCTGGCTGATTTTCGGGTCGCTCAACTGACCAGCGATCGTGTCATGTGTCTGCTTTGAAACGTTCCCTTCGAGCAGTGAATTTTCGAGCGACGCCAACACGCGTTCGGGATCAGGCGCTGTCGTTCCCATTTCACTTTCGGCGGAGGCAATTTGAACTCCCCTGATTCTGCCGGCCGCCAGGTGCACCGCGAAATTCATTCTTCCCAGCAGTGCCGATGAACTGACCCACGTCTCCGCCTTCATTGAATAGCCGGTTGGCGGCTGCGCGCCGTAGAGAGGCATCCCCAGGCTCTGAAGTTGACGCACGAGTGGAGTCGCGTCGTTCACCTCGGCACGGGTTGCCCGCAGCGATGAAACTACAAATTCCAAAGGCGTTTTCACCTTGGCGCGATAGCCCTCGGGAGCCCAGAACTCCGGTGAATCCAGCATCGCCTTGAGTACCTCGCGAATGTCGCCGTCCTTCTTCAGAAATGTCTTCGCCATTCGGTCGACGAGCGCGGGGGGCGGATTGTCGGAGACGAAACGCATTGCCAGCTTATTGCAGACAAATTTCGCGGTCGAAGGATTCCGCGCTAGCAGATGCAGCACCTCGTGCCCTTCTTTTTCTCCGCCTTCTTTGATCTTGTGGCCGAGCACGATCTTGTTTCCCGGTTCATGCTTGCGCTCATCGAAGAAATACCCGCCGCCCTGCCGCGGCTCGCGTAGTGTCCAGCCGGTGAAGACCTTCGCAACTTCGGTCACATCTTTCTGTGTGTATCCGCCGTTTACGCCGAGCGTGTGCAGTTCCATCAACTCGCGGCCATAGTTTTCGTTGAGGCCGCTTTGCCGTTTTTGACGCGCTTGTTGCTGTGGTAATCGGCGCCGTCCCGGACGCCGTGGTATTCCCTGCGCAAACTCCGAATCCGGTCCCACGCTCAGCCAATTATCGAGATAAAAGAGCATCGCCGGGCTCTTCGCAGTTGCCTCCAGCAAGTCCTCGAATTTTCCGAGAGCATGCGGCCGAATCACGTCGCGCTCGTAGCTGGTCAGGTCGTAACGATCGGCGCCTTTTCCGATGAACACATTGAAGTGATTCAGCCAGAAATCTGTCATCACTTCCTGCAACTGGCGTTCGCTGTAAGTTGCGCGCAAAATCTTTGCCTGCATCAGCTCGTTCGCGACCACCTGCTGCGGGTTGTACATCGCCATGACATTCTCCCGCTGTTCCGGCGACATTCCGGCGACCAGTTCTTCGCGCCTATTCCCTTTGATCAAGGCGAGCAGATCGCTGCGGTCCTGTGCCGGCATGCTTAATAGAGCCTGCATGCGCGCGTCTGGCTGTTTGTTCAACAGCTCGGGCACTTTGTTTTCAACGTCACTCGACGCCATCGCAGGCTGGTCGCTGGAGCCGGTCTTTTCTTCCTTCTTCTCGCGATACTTCACCAACTGGCTCTCGTAAATTGCCCGCCGGTCCTCGCCGCCAGGAATCCCCTCCTTCCCATTTGCGATCTGTTTGATCACTGCTGGCGGAGGAAAATTCTTTGCCAGCTCTTGGGGGCTCATCCTTAGGGTCCGAAATTGCGCCAGCCGCGAATCGAGTACCTGGTCATCGATCGAATCGGGATGAAGCTGCTGGTCGATCCACTTGTCGACTCCTATCGTCATGACACGATCGACATCGCCAGGCCGAGGACCAAACGTCAGGCGATTTAGGGCTTGAATCGCTCGCGCGCGTTCGTTCGTACTTGGGAAAACAGGCCTTTTATGAGCGATGGCAGCGGGCAGGCAGACTACCCCGAGGGCCGCGGTGAACACGAGACATCGGCCAGGCGAGGGCATTCAGCGAATCTCGGTACTCTGATTATGAACCCGCCTCCTGAGGAAAGTTGCTGGTTTCGAAGCCGATTTTTGACCGGCGTCCGGGATGACGATCTACGTCAGATACAGCTTGTTTCCAGACATCTTATGCTGCAGATTGGCAGCCAGTTGGTCGATGTCATTCGGCCCGAGATGCCCGGCAGCGGTTTCGAGGAACAGCGTGCGATTGCTGCCGACCGCGTCGCGTCGTAACTGAACCAGCAAAGCCTGCACCGCTGCGGGATCGAATTTCCGCGGCGTGTTTCTGAGAATTTCGTTCAGCGTGGTGCCGAGTGAAATGGGCTCTCGATACGGCCGCGGGCTGGTCATGGCATCAAAGGTATCTGCCAAGCCGACGATCCGTGCCTCGATCGGCACTTCTTCGCTCTGCAACCCGTCGGGATATCCTGATCCGTCAGCTCGCTCGTGATGCCAGCGCACCACCTCGGGAATACACGGCCACGGGAATTGCACTCCAGTCACAATCTGGTGTCCGACTGTAGTGTGGTCCGCCATTTCCCGGAACTCTTCGGCGTCGAGCACGGTTGGTTTGCCGAACAGGCGCTTATCGACCGAAACTTTTCCAATATCGTGCAAATATCCGGCCGAGCGCAGGGACGCGATTTCGTTTGCGCCCATGCCCATCGCGTCGCCGATCGCCGCCGCATATCTGCCTACTCGTAACGAATGCCCATGAATATTCACGTGCTTTACGTCGATGGCGGTCGCGAAGGCTTCGAGAGCGTTGTCATAAAACCCATGCACGGAAGCCATGAGCCGCAAATTTTCGCCAACTCGTTGGGCCAGAGTTTGCGTCAGCGCATGATTCTGTACCGCCAGCGCAACGTAATGCCCGAGCAGCTCGAGATATTGCAAACCTTCATCGTCGTATGGTGTGTCGCCTTCGCGTCGTCCCAGAGCGACCGCGCCCACCAGTTTGCCCGCAACTCTTAGCGAAGCGATACAGCGGAACAATTCCGGCGCAACATTTCCATTGGCACTAAAAAATGTGTCGTACGTGGTGCCGGCCAACAGGATGGCACCGCGGGCAGAAGTAAGAGCGTGCACATGACGGGGAAGAAGAGGAATGACCGACGGTTCGGGAATCAGCGCAAAACCATGCGTAGCGACAGAATTGAGCATGGCCGGCTTTTCGGTAAAGACGAAAAGCACGCCTTCGCTCGCGCCCGTCGATTCCATGAGCGCGGAAAGCATGACTTGCGCAGTCTGTGCAAAGTCGCGCTCCGCCGTCATCTCGGGGCCGAGATCGGAGAGCATTGCGACCGTACGCAACAGCCGCCGGAAATTTTCTTGTGGCGCTGGCAACCTTTGCGGAGCAACTTACGTCCGGAGCAACTTGAGAGTACCACGCGGCGAATTTCGCTGGTAATCCAGAGTTGTTGGTTACTTTGGTGCCAATCGGACCGGCTGAATCGAACTGGTAAGATCGCTGAAATGAGGCTTTGCGCCGCAGTTTTTCTGACCCTGACCCTCGCTTCACTGCCTGCGGTTGCATGGGGTCCGGAAGGTCATCGCATCGTTGCCCAAATTGCAAGCAAGCGTCTGACCCCAACTGCGCGGCTTCGTGTGATTCAAATCCTCGGCAACGACGATCTCGCCGCAATTTCAGTTTGGGCAGACGATGTACGCAGCGAGCGCCCCGAAACTTTCGCCTGGCACTTCGTCGATATTCCAATGAAGGCGCCGGCATTCTCGGAAGCCCGCGACTGCTACCACCCCGATGAGAAGGTCCCGGCTTCGCTCAAGGACCACCACAATTGCGTGGTGGACCGAATCGAGATATTCGAGCAAACACTCGCCGACCCGAAAGCTCAGCGGAAAGAGCGGAATGAAGCGTTGAAATTTCTTGTTCACTTCGTCGCTGATGTCCACCAACCCATGCACGCAATTGGGGAAGCCCGCGGCGGCAACGAAATACATGTCGTGGAATTCGGTTCGACGCAATGCGGAAAGTACACGTGCAATCTGCACTACGCCTGGGACAGCGGCCTGATCGAGCACGCCGGATTGTCTGAAACGCAATACGTCTCTAAGATCGAACAAATCATTGCCGCACAAAAAATGACGGCTGACTGGCTGGGTGCACCCGCGGGCTGGGCGAACCAGTCATTCCGTGTGGCAAAAAAAGTCTGGCTCAACGATGGCGCGGCGGTCGATGAGCAGTATTACAAAACCAACATTGACATCGTCAACTATCGTCTAGAAATGGCTGGACTCAGGCTGGCTGCTTTTCTTAATCAGGCTCTGGGAAAGTAGCCGGCAGCAGTCACGCCGCGAACAGGCGATACAGCATCACGTAGACCACGACGCCTGTGATCGAAACATACAGCCACACGGGGTAAGTCCAGCGGGCGATCGCGCGGTGCCGGTCAAACCGTGCTCGGAGCGCCCGGCTTAACGTAATAATGACCAGTGGAACCACCGCCGCCGCCAGAACTGTGTGCGAGATCAGAATCGCGAAGTAGACGGGCCGCGACCACCCTTGTCCCTGAAAGCGCACCGACCCAACGTGCGCGTGGTAGTAGAGATAAGAAATCAAAAACAGACTGGAAGCCACCACTGCCGAGAGCATCAGCGCACGATGCGCTGCCATCCTTCCCCGCTTGATCATGCGATGACCGGTCACCAGCAATACAGCGCTCGTACCGTTCAAACACGCATCCAGGACCGGGAAGATCGCGTATTGCGGAGGAATTTGCATTAAGCGGCTGGCTTCGTTGTGCGCCGGTTCACCATCAGGAATGCGAGCGCAAACATGAACAGCGAAAACAAAAGAAGAGTTGCCAGCGACGCGACCAGCGACTGTTCACTCCCCGGGTAGAGCAAGCCTTGTAAGGCTTCAACTCCGTAGGTGAGCGGATTGATGCGCATCAAGAAGCGCAGCCACCATGAGGCTCCGTCGAGAGGAAACAACGCACCGGAAAGTAACCAGAGGGGAATCAGGAAAAGGTTGATGATGGCATGAAAAGCCTGCGTTGAATCCATCGGCCAGGCAATGGCGAACCCCAAAGCCGTCAGCGCGAACGAAACCAGGAAAATCGTGATCACGATCAGGATAAAACTTCCCAGCGTGAGGTGCACCCCGACCAGCGGCGCGAACACAAGGAAAATTAATCCTTGAACCGTCGACAGAGTAGTTCCGCCTAACACTTTGCCCAGCACAATCGCCGATCGCGAGACCGGCGCAACTAATACCGAGAGCAGAAATCCTTCCTTGCGGTCTTCAATCACCGACATCATGGTGAAGATGGAAGTAAACAGCACAATCATCACCAGGGCGCCGGGATAGAAAAACTCCAGGTAGTGTTGGCTCCCCGTCGCTCCCGACCGGAATGAGGTGCCGAACCCCGATCCAATCACCAGCCAGAACACAATCGGTGAAGCGATCACTCCGATTACACGCGTACGCTGGCGATAGAAGCGCACCACCTCGCGCCACCACAAGGTGAACGCCGGCAGAAAGAGTTCGTCGCCGTGATCAAGAACCTGTATCGGTAGAGTTGCGCTTCGTGTGGCCATCAATGTTAGCTACGCCTCTCGTGCGTCTCCTCACCAGCAACGCTGGATGCATTCTCGCTCCAGAATCGGTGTCCCGTCCTTCTGATGAAAACGTCTTCCAAACTTGGCTTTGAAATCGAAACCGACTCGATCTCGCCAGGGAAAGCTTCGACTACCTCGGTCACAAACCGATGCCCCTGTTCTTTCTCAATTCGGATTTGCTCGCCGATCACCCGGACGTCAAGATCGAAGCGGTCGCGGATTCGTGTCGCCAAAATTTCGGGCGAGTGCGTCTCGAGAACAATGACGTCGCCGCCGATTTCCTGTTTGAGCTCGACAGGCGTGCCCAGTGCGACCAGCTTGCCTTCGTTCAGAATGGCCAAACGGTCACATCGCTCAGCTTCTTCCATCAGGTGCGTGGTCACGAGCACGGTCACCTGTTCTTCATCCCGCAAGATACTCAGGTACTGCCATAGGTCCCGGCGTGCTCCCGGATCAAGCCCGGTCGTGGGCTCATCCAGCAACAACACGCGCGGCCCGTGCAGAAGGCCCTTCCCCAATTCCAGCCGCCGCTGCATGCCGCCTGAAAATGTTTCCGCCTTGTCCGATGCCCGCTCCGCCAATCCAACACGCCCTAATATCTCCGTGATTCGCGCCGTCAATGCCGATCCGCGCAGCCCATAGAGATGCCCTTGGTGCCACAAATTCTCGGCTGCAGTCAGCTTCAGATCGATGCTTTGCGCCTGAAACACGATCCCGATCTCACGGCGCAGTTGAGTGGGATCCTTCGCTGCATCATGACCCAAGATCAGCGCCCGCCCGCCGACGGGGACCATCAGCGTTGAGAGAATCCGGAACATCGTGGTTTTGCCGCTGCCGTTCGGGCCAAGCAGGCCGAATAGTTCAGCCGGGCGCACGTCGAAGGAAACTCCACTCAGGGCCGTACGGTTCCCGTATCGGTGCACAAGATCGCGAACGGAAATGACTGCAGCGGCGGAGGCCTGCTGAGATACAGGATCGGCTAGCGCGGAAACAGACATTTCGGAGGTCAACGATTCATTTTACGATGAGAGCCCGCGCGGTGCTGGCTAGGGTGAAATTTTGCGAGAGAAACCTGGAATCTTCATACTCCTGCTGTCGCCCTCACTGGAGCATCTGCCGGTGCAAATAGCAAGTCAGCCGATACAACCACAAGCGTTATCCAGAGAAGATCGGCGACGCACAGATGCAGGATTTGCAGCCAGATCGGAGCGAGGAGTAGCACATTTACGATGCCAATCCCGATCTGGGCGAGAAAGAAAACCAGGAGAGCAATTGCGGCCCCAGAGCGACCCCCTTGCCTGCGTGCGATCGCGAAAATAACCCACAATGCATAAGCTGCGGCCGTGACCGCGACAACCGGATGCACTATCCGGAGCCGCAAGAGCATCGGCGTGGTGGAACCAAAGTCTTGCGCCAGAGATGAACGCAACGACACCGCGGGGAAGAGAGTGTCCCCGAGGGCCGCGATGGCGCCGGTAATCCCGATGACCATGGTTGCAAATAAACCCGTGCAAATCGCGACCACCTCGCGACGAGGTCGACTCAGTCTCAAGTTGCTGTCGAGACGAAGCCACCACGCGGTAAGCGCCAGCATTGCGAGCAGAAGTAAAGTGTTTCCGAAGTGGAGGCAGAGAAACACGATTCGGCTTGAAGACCTGTCCTGGGCCACATGCCCCAACAGCACAAGCGCAGCTCCCAACAGCGCCTCGTTCGCGAGAAACACCGCCGCAAGTATCGCTGAATAGCGCGCCCAATCGCGCTTGGTCGTCACGCGGCAGCACCAGATAACGAGAACACCTACCATCAGCAGCACAACGCCGCTGCTGGCCCGATGTGTGAATTCGATGATAGTTTGCG